>AYRE01000032.1_pt1 | contig 21815 bp, 17 predicted proteins | sample 183791 | NCBI WGS metagenome assembly AYRE01 (sample SAMN02391470, study PRJNA226580) | bioreactor metagenome | isolation source: day 6 sample from continuous culture bioreactor with low C:N ratio... | place: Germany: Bremen | reverse complement strand
CAAGTAAGTGCGGATTTTAAGGAAGCTTTACAAGGAAATGTTTTAACTGAAATTCAATTAAATACTAAGAGTATGGGTGATATTGATAAAGTTAAATCTAAGTATGGTGAAGATTTTGCAATGAGAATTACACGTATGAATGTTGGAACTGGTTTATTTCAAAATCCTAGATATAATGAAGGTAAGCCTTGGTTTATTAATATTAAACCTCCTGTTCATGATCCTCATAAGTTAGATGATGCTTTATTAAATAAGTATATGGAGTCAGCTGAGTATTTGAAAGTTGTGTCAAATAAGATTGATGAACTTGAGGCTGCTGGTGAGGATGTTGAGGATGTTAGAATGGATTTAAAACTTGCTAAGAATAAATTAAAAGAGGGTAGGTTTAAAATGGTTGATATCTATATTGATAATTTAAAAGAGTTTATGGATAAACATAAATAATCTTTTTATTTTCATTTTTTATTTTATTTTCATTTATAATTTCTTTTTCTTTTTCTTTTGATTTTCAAACTATTTTGTTTTATTTTTTGATGTATTTATTTTTATTTTTTAAGTAAACTTAACTTTACTCCTATATACTAGTTATAAGTCTTTAAAAGTAACTAAAATGGAATTTTAAGTATGGTATCTTTTCCTCAAGATAATAATATTGTTAAAATTTTTGATATAGAAATTTCAAGAAATGATTATGATGGATTGTTAGAATTTATTGAAAAATCTATTAGTTCTGGAACTAGTTTTTCTCAAATTAGTTTAAGTTTGGTTTCAAATGGTTGGCCTGAAAATGTAGTTGAGTATATTATTCAGAATGAATTTGCTGGGCATTTGTTAAATGATGAGTCTGATAATTTTGCGTTACAAAATTTAAGTCAAAATAATGCTAGTAATAATCAACCAAATCAAATTACTCAAACTGATTTGGGTAATTATGTTTCTAAAAAGGAAGCTTTGGTTTTAGTAAATAAAATTAAAGAGTTAGAAGATAAAATTAATTCTATGAGTTCTGCTAATTTGGTTAGTTCTGTAAATCAACCAGTTAATGGTGAAGTTTCAGATGTTAATGAAAATGAGAATTTAGAAAATCCAAATTCAATTGAAAATTTAGGTGAAGATGTTAAGCGGTTTGATGAGGATTTAAAAACTGCTGTTAAGGATTTTAATATTTTTTCAGGTAAGTTAGAGTCTAATGATTCTAAGTTAGTTGGGTTTGATGAGAAGATTAGTATTCAAAAAGATTTAGTTGGTGAACTTAGAGGGATGGTTATGTCAACTGATAAGAGAATGGCTGAGTTTGAAGGTAAGTTTGAGAAAGCAAATTTAATTATTGGTGATTTTGATCCACAAGTTTTAGAGAAAAGATTTTCTTTAATGGAGAAAAAGATTGATATTAATGAATCTAATACTACAAAGGCTTTAGATAAGTTAGGTTTAGTTGAGGAGAGTTTGAAAAATTATAAAGATTTAATGAAGAAAATAAAATCTTTTGATTCAATGTTTGAAGTTTTAAATAATTTAAAGCAAAAAGTTTCAGATTTAAAAGATATTGAAAAAGTTGTTGAGAGAAAAACTGGAAAAGTTGAAATTATTTTTGGAGAGTTTTCTGATAAGTTAGAAACTTTAAATAAGGTTAAGAATAAAACTGATGCGTATGATGAAATGATTAAGGATTTAATTAAGGATATGGATTCTATGACAACTAAGATTAAGGGTGTTATTACAAAGGATGATTTTGCTAAAAAGGTTGAAACTGTAAATTCTGATTTAGAGTATGTAAAGTCTGTTGTTTATGATTTAAATAAAATTGTTGGAGGAGATATTAAGGTTTCAGGTGTAAATTTTTTAACTAAGATGACTAATAAAAATTCTGATAGATCAATTGAAGATTTAAAACCTAAAAAAACTGAGGAAGAATTAGAACAAGAGGAATTGGATAAAGTAAATTCTGAAAAATCTCCAAAGGAAGTTAGTGAACCAGAAAATTCAGATGAGGGTGTTAAAGTTCCAGAGGAAGTTTCTGGTATTGATTCTTTGCCAGAAATTCCAAAGGAGAATTCTGAAGATAAATTGGAGGAAAAATCTATTAAAGGAAGACCTAAAAAAGTTAGAGAAGATCCAGAAGTTTTTGATAAGGAGGAAGTTATTGAAGAAATTAAGGAAGCTAATTTAGAGGAAGATGTTTTAGAAAAAATTGTTAAGAAAAAGAGAGGAAGACCTAAAAAAAAAGAAGTTGAAACTAAAGTTGAGAATGATTTAGTTGAGAAAAAGTCAAGTTCTGAAGAATCTTTAGATTTACCTTCAATTCCAAGTTTAGATTTTGATAAAAGTTTAGAGGAATTAAATAATGATATTTCAAAAGTTGATAAAACTGTTTTAAGTGAGTCTGAAGCTGATGATAAGGGGGATACTTTAGGTGTTACAAGTTTAGATAAAAATTTAAATGATGTTGCTGATAAGAAAAATGATGATAAAATTAATGTTGCTGAAGTGAAAACTAAAGAGGATGTTGGGGAAAAGAAATCTTTAAGTTTAGGGAATAAATTAAAAGGTATTTTTTCTAAAAAATAATTTTTAAGATGAGAAATATTAAATTTTTAGGATTTTGGATTTTAACTTTTTTATTAAGTTTGAGTGTTGCTTTTTCTTATGATAATTTTATGTATGATTTAGATGAAGATAATTTAAATGTTACATTAATTGGTGATGGTTTAATTGATCCTATTTTTTATTATAAGGAGGATTATAAGTTAGTTGATAAAAATTGTAGTTTTGTTGAAACTTCTAGTGGAGTTTGGAATTGTAATTTTAATTTAGATAGAACTTATGAGTCTGAATTATCAACTGCTTTAAAGTATAATATTGAGATTGATGGAGTTAAAGTTTTTAAAAATTATTTTTTAATGCCAATTAAATTAGTTAATGATAATTTTTCTAAAAATTTGTTTTTAAATTTATCAAATAATGTAAGTAGTCAAGTTTCTAATAAGTGTAGTGTTTTAGCAAATGATTCAGATTGTAAATATATGTATGATTGGGCTTATATGGTTAAAAATTTAGTTGATTTATATAATATTGATACAGATAATCAAAGTTATTATTTAACTAAAATTAATGAGAGTTTTTCAATGAATTTGTTAGGTTCTTGTGATTTTAGAAGTAATGATTTTGTTTGTGATAATTCAAATCCAATTTCCGATAATTTTAATGTTTCGGGAAGTTTTAAACAAGCAATTTTAGCTGATGCATTTTTAGAGTTATATTCAACTTTTGGAAATCAAAGTTATTATGATTATGCTTTAAGTTATATTAAGTCAAGTAATTTTGATTGTGATATATTTACTGGAGATTTAAGTTGTGAGAATAATTTAATTTCACATCAAGGAAATAATTTTGGTCAAACAATTTCTAGTTTAGTTAAATTTTATGTTTTAACAGGAAATAATACGTTTTTAAGTTTAGCTGAAAATTTATCTAGTTATGTAGTTGTGAATAATTATGAAAATTCTGCTTTAATTTTGAATTCTTTTGTTGATTTATATTTAGTTAATGGTGATGAGAGTTTGATTAATTTAGTTTTAGATAAAAGTAAATTTTTAGATTCAATTTGTATTAGTTCAAATTGTAATGTTGTTGATTTAAAGTATTCAGGTGAGTTGTATAAAAAGTTATCTTATGTTACAAATGATTTTTATTTAAAATCTTTTTTTTCTCAAAATTCAGTGTATAAATTATTTTTAGAAAATGGTGTTTCTTGTAGTTTTTTAACTGAGGATTATTCTTGTGATTTTAGTTATGAACAATATTTAATTTTGGATTTATTAGGTGATTTTACAAGTTTTCATAAAAATTTAGATATGCCATATTTTTATTTTCCACATTCTAAAAATAGTTTGAATGTTATTGATACTAATTTTACTTATGGGAGTTATGTTCGTGGTTTTGTTAAAAATGTTAGTTTAAATTTTAAGGAGTATAATGTATCTTATAGTGAGTTACCTATTAATAGAAGTAATTATTTTTTTGAGACTTTAAATTTTATTGATCAATTTGCTCATAAGGGTCAATTTAATTTTGATTTAGTTAATGGGAGTAGGTTAAAGTTTCCGAGTGGGAATTTAACAATTGTAGTTACGGAGAATGAAAGTTTAGATAGACAATCTTTTAAGGATGTTTCAAATTTATCAGTTAGTTCTTCAAGATATTTTTGTGATCCTGAGGGAAAATATGTTTGGGATGATTTTTCTTGTTATTATGATAATTTTCAAGGTTCAGTTTTATCAATGTTTTTTAGTTCTGAAAGTTTAGGAAATAATTTATTTTCGAGTGTTTATAATTTATTTGATGAAGTTGAGAAAACTAATGAGAGTAGATTTTCAAGTTGTGATTTTAAAAATTTAGATTTTGATTGTGAAAATGAAGTTTCAACTTATAATCCAAGTTTACAAATTTTTAAACAATCTGGTTCAAATCGTCAGTCTAGTATGATTGGTGGGTTTTATGATTCAATAATTTATGAGAGTAGAGTGGATAATTTTTCAAATAATAGTTTAAATTATTTTGTTGAGTATAGTTATGGAAAAGCTGAGGATTGTGATGTTTTTTCTGCTGATTATAGTTGTTTTGATAATATTTCACAGGCTAAAAGATTAAATTCTTTATTTTATTCATATAAATTATTGGGAGATGAAAAATTTTTTGATAAAGCAAAACAAATTATTTCATATTCTTTAGCAAATTCAAATTATGGGGTTGATAGTGAGTTTTTAACTGCTGTTTGGAATTTTGCTGATTATACTGGAGATTATTCAATTTTTACTTCAAGAGTTAATTTGGAATCTTTTACAAATTTAAATTCAAATAATTGTTTTGGAACTAATTGTTCTGTTTTTGAAAAGTCAAATGAAGTTAATTTATTGTTAAGTGCTTTAAAGGCAAGTAATGATGTTAGTTATCAGGCAGTTATTGATGAACAATTATTTGCGAGAACAACTAATTTTGATTGTGATAGTTTTGCGTATTTTTCTTTAATTAGGTATTCAAATGTAACTCCTTCTGATTCAATTTTAGATTGTGATTTTATTGATCAAACTAGTTCAGGTTCAAAGGTATTTTCAAATTTGTATTCGGATTATTATAGTCCAGTTCAAAAGTTTTTTGAAGTAAATATTTCTTCATCATTTCCAAGTAATTTAAATTATGGGGATAATTTTAATGTTTCTTGTAGTGTTAAAAATTATCAAAATTCTACTTTAAATAATGTTTTAGTAAATGTTTTTTCACCTTTTGGAGTTGTTAACGGGAGTAGTCCATCAGGTAAAGTTACTAAGACAACTGCTAGTTCATTTAAGATAACTTCAATTGATACAAATGAAACTATTAATTTTAATTTTGCTTTAAATGCTGATGTAGGAGGTTTACAACCAGTTTCTTGTATTGCTGGTAAAAATTCATCATCAATTAATTTTGTATCAGATAATATTGGTTTAATTGGAAATTTAAGTGCTGAGTCAATTAAGTCAATTTCAGTTTCTAAGTTTAATGATGAATTTTTTATGGTAAATTTTTCAAGTGTTCCTTTTATGCTGGAGAATTTAGATTTTAAGTTTACAGGGAATAATTTTGTTGTAACTGGAGTTAATGTTTATGATAGTTTTGATGAAAATTTAAGAAGTTTAGTTTCAAGTAGTTTTGTTTCAGCAACTCAAACTTTAAGTTTGGGTTCTGATGTTTTAAAGGGTCAGGAAAGATATTTATTTGTTTCAGGTTATTCTAATACTTTTGGAAATGCTGATATTAAGGTTGATTTAACAACTGGGTATAATGGTTTTAATAATGCGACTTCAAATGCGACTGCGTTTATTTCAAATGAAGAGTTTGATGTTGTAATTCCTACAATTCCTACAACTTTAGATTCAAGTAATATTTTAAATGTAACTTTTGTGATTAATAATTCAGCTTTGTATAATGGTGTAAATTTTAGTTTAGATAATTTTAAGGTTAAAGTTATTCCGTCTGATTCAGTAATTTCAAGTTTGAATGTTGTTAGTGGTATTTATTATTTAAAAACTTCAGATACTGTTGGATTTAATAAAATTGATTATCAAGATAGTGTAGTTATCAATTTTGTTTTAGATGCAACAAGTTTCCCAGGTAGAAATGCAAATTTTATTTTAGAGTTTACATCTGATAATGGATTTTTTAAAAATGTAACTAGAAGTTTTACAACTTATTCTGAGTCTGGTTCTGGAGGGAATTCTGGAGGGAGTAATACTGGAGGAGGGGGTTCAGGTGGAGGAAGTTCTGGAGGAGGAAGTTCTGGTGGAAGTTCCGGAGCTATTGATAATTCTGCTCAGGAGATTTTTGATGATGATAAAACTTCTTCTAGTAAAGGTGGTTCAGGGTCTGGTGATGATGGAGATGAAGGAGGAAAGGGTAGCACTTATTCAAATTGTGATACTAGTTTAGTTAAGAATTTTAGTGTTGCTGAAATTAATGAGTCTTTTAATATTGATAGAGAATTTGTTTATGAATTTTTAGAACAAAAGAGAAAAAATTATTATTCAAATTATTTGGGTATTGGTAATGAATTTTTAAATAATGGTTCTGGTTCAAGGCTTAAAATTGATGAGTATTTTAAACAAGCTTATGGTGATTTAGGATTTAATTTGGATGAGTTTTATAAAAATAGTTATGATTTGATGACTAATAATTTACAATGTTATAGTTTGTCTGTTTATTATGGTGAGTATAGAATTAATTATGATGGTTTGAGTAGTTGTGGTAATGTTGATGATGCTTTATTATTAGTTAAGGCAGATTCTAATGTTGATTTAACTTTTGATAAAAAAGATTATTATGTGGATTATTTTAATCATTTTGTATATTTAGAATCTGATACTTCAAGTTCTTTTAATGCTGAGAGAAATGCTTTTTCTAAAGCTTGTTTGTATGATGATAATTTTTTAGGATTAGTTGTATATAATGAAGAATTTATTAAATCATTTTTTGAAAAAGTTTTAGTTGATGCAGTTAATTTATTAAATGATGATTTAAAAATTGAATTAAATATTGAGGATTTTATGAATTCTAGAAATATTGGAGTTGGTGTTGCTGAATTTTCAGATGATTCTAAAAATTTAACTTATGGATTTAGTTTACTTAATGATATTTCTGATAAGTTTAATTTTTCAAACATTTTAGTTTGGTTTGGTTTATTGTTTTTATTTTTAATTTTGTTAGCAATTTTTTCTAAATTTTATTATGGTATTCGTAAGTTAAAGGAGAATTTATTTTTTAATTTAAATTATTTGGAAAAACATATTGATAATAAAATTTTATTAAGAAAGGAATTAATTAGATTTTATGATAGATTTGGAAAGTATTTTGAGAAAAGAACTTTTTATTCTTTATTTATTGATTTTGAAAAATATGAACAAGATTATAGGAGATTAGTTTTACTTTTACATGATGATAAATAATTCATTATTTATGAATTTATTATATTTTTATCCCAAATTGTTTTTTTTTATCCGAAAATAGTTTTTTTTTAATTATATGGGAGTATACATTTATATATTTAATTAGTTTGTAATGTGTATGGTTAGTTCAGAAGCGTTATTGAATCAAGATGAAATTGATTATTTAACTGAGATGAATTTGGATAATTCTATTGATTATACAGGTAATTTACCAAAAGAGTTTCCTTGGAGTTTGTTAAATTTTATAGATATTTCTAGTCATAATTTAAATTTAAATAATTCTTCTGATTTTAGGAATCCACAAAAACAATTAAATGAGTTAATTTGTGATGTTATGATTCCTGAACAAAGAAGAGTTTATGATGATTTATTGGAAAATAAATTATTTTCTAGTTTAGCAGATCATTTAAATTCAGTTGATTTTTTATCTAGGGATAAACTTTTGAAATTTAGAAGGAGAGATTATTTGGATAGTCATTTATCTTCTTTGGTAAGTTCTAATTCTAATTTTAGTTTTTTAATGCTTGATTTGGATAAATTTTCACAAGTTAATAATTGTTATGGGCATCAAGTTGGGGATGAGGTTTTAAGTGATTTGGGAGATTTAATTAGGGATGAATTAAGACAATCTGATGTAGCATATCGTTATGGTGGGGAAGAAATTGGAATTGTTTTACCTGACACATGTATCGATGGGGCTTATGTAGTTGCTGAGAAATTGAGAAAGTCTATTGAGGATAATTTAGTTATTGGATTTACGGAAAATATAAAAGAAAGAAATTCTTATAATTTAAAAAATTTTGATGATTTATCTGTGTGTGTAGATAGTAGTATTACAACTTCAATAGGTGTTAGTGAATTTTTAGTAGGGGAAGATTTAGTTAGTTATGTGATTGGTAGGGCTGATAAGGCTTTATATGAATCTAAAAACTCTGGGAGAAATAAAGTTAGTGTTTCTAGAATATAATGTTTGTTTGGAAAGATTTATAAATGCTTAATTATCATTTATATTATTGAAGTGATGAGGACTTAGCTCAGTTGGTAGAGCACTGCCCTGAAGAGGCAGGGGTCCGGGGTTCAAGTCCCTGAGTTCTCACTTTTTTAAAATTCTAATTTATAAAATTTTCTTTAAGAAAATTTTACTATTTAGTTTTATTCTATATTAAAAATTAATTTACTTTAAAATTTAGATTATTTTTAATTGTATAATATTTTTTTTTCTTTTTCTAGAATTATTTTATCTTTATTTCTGTTAATGTCAATTTTTTTAATTTTTTCTTTGATTTGTTTCATGTCGTGTTCTTTTATATTTATTTCACTTTTTAATACTTCAATTTTATTATTTATTAATTGGATTTCTAATTCTAGTTTGTCAAAATTTAAGTTTAGTTCTGTTTTTGTTTCTTTCATTTTTATTTATTTATTTTTTAAAAAAATTAATTTAATAATTTATTTAATATGATTTGTGCATCTTTACTTTGGATTGGCGCTGGGTTTGAATTAAAGTTTAATTCCATTTTATCATTTTCAAATCTTGGAATAATGTGCATATGGTAGTGCGATACTTCTTGTCCTGAAGCTTTTCCATTATTTTGTAAAATGTTTACTCCTGGGCAATCTAATTTATTTTTTAATCTTGTTGCTAACATTTTGGAGAGTTTTGTGATTTGAATTAAACTTTCTTCATCAATCTGATAAATATTTTCATGATGTTCTTTTGGAACAATTATTATGTGTCCTAAATTCACAGGAAATATATCTAAAAATGCTAAAATATTTTCATTTTCAAAAACTTTAAAACAAGGAAATTCTTCGGAAATGATTTTACAGAATATACAGTCTGGGTCGTGTTTTTTTTCTTGTGTCATAGAATTATTTTATGTTATTTTTATTTAAATATTATGTTTAATGGTTAGTAGTTTTTATTTTTATTTTTGTAATTTTTGAGTTTGGTTTATTTATTGATAGTAAGTTTTACTACTTTTTAAAACGCATAAACTTATAATTACTTTTACCTTTTTTTTTTATCTATATGATTTCTACAAAGATTATTGCAACAATTGGACCTGCGAGTGATTCTGTAAAGACTATTTCGCAAATGTATGAAGCTGGGATGAGAGTAGCCAGATTAAATTTTTCACATGGTGATTATGATTATTTTACAAAATTAGTAGCTAATATTAGAAAAGTTTCACCTGAAATTGCTATTTTATTAGATACAAAAGGACCTGAAATTCGTTCAGGAGAAGTTGAGGGAGGAATGGTTGAACTTTCTGATGAGGATAAATTAGTTTTAACAAATAAAGTTGTTATGGGAAATAATAAAATTTTAACAATTAATTATGCTGATTTAGATAAGTTAAAAAAGGGAGATATTATTTTAATTGATGATGGTTTAATTGAGACTCAAGTTGTTTCAGTTAAGAAGGGAGATTTACATGTTAAAGTTTTAAATGGTGGAAAGTTAGGTTCTAAGAAGACTTGTTCTTTAAAGGGTCATAGTCCTAAGTTAACTTTTTTATCTAAAAAGGATAAGGATGATATTATTTTTGCAATTAAAAATGATTTTGATTTTGTTGCAGCATCTTTTGTTAGAACTGCGGACGATGTTAATTCAATTAAAAAGTTATTAGAAAAAAATAATTCTAAAATGAAGATTATTTCTAAGATTGAACATTGGGAGGCTATTGATAATTTATCTGATATTTGTAATGTTTCAAATGGTATTATGGTTGCTCGTGGAGATTTAGGAGTCGAGATTCCAATGGAACAAGTTCCAGGGGTTCAAAAGGATTTAATTAGAATTTGTAATGAGTTAGGGAAACCTGTAATTGTTGCAACTCAAATGCTTGAGAGTATGAAGGATAATCCTAGACCTACTAGGGCTGAGATTTCAGATGTTGCGCAAGCAATTTTAGATGGAACAGATGCTGTTATGTTATCAGGGGAGACTGCGGGTGGAAAGTATCCAGTTAAGTCTGTTGCTATGATGGCATCAATTGCTAAGGAGTATGAACATAAAAATACAGTGGCTATTATGGATTCTTTACATACTGAACATGAATTAGTTAATAATTCTATTAGTTTGTTTATTACAAAGGCTGCTGCTCAAGCATCAGTTGATTTACCTAAGTCTGTAATTATTACTCCAACTGAATCAGGATATTCAGCTAGAAAGGTTTCAAGATTTAAACCTAAGGTTCCAATTTTTGCTATGACTAGAGATATGACAACTTTAAGACAATTAAATTTATCTTGGGGTGTTAAGCCTTTTATGGTTTTAAAGAAATATAAAAATTTAGATGAGATGATGTATGATGTTGTTAAGTTTTGTGATAAAAATAAGTTATTAAAAGGTTATGAGAAAGCAATTATTACTTCAGGACATGCTTTAATTAAGGGGCATACTAATAAGTTAGAAATTTATAAAATTGATAAAGTTTTAAAAATTTTAAAGAGTAAAAAATAATTTTTAATTATTTTTTAGATTATTTTGTGTGAGTCTTTATTTCTTTTTATGACAAAGTTTTTAAGTTTAGTTTTTATAATTTTATTATGTTTAATTTATTTGGAGTAGGTATTTTTAGAAAATGAATTTTGAAGATACAGTTATTAGGATTTTAGAAAAGAATGGTTTTGTGTCAGGAGATGATTTGTATGGATTAATTTTAGGTGATAAGATGGATTCAAAAAATGTTTTGTATTTAAGAAAAATTTTAGATAATATGGTTGATAAAAAATTAATTGTTGCTTATGATTTACGTGGTGCGGATAGTTTGAAGAATCCAAATATTATTTATCATAAAATTTTAGATTAATTTTTAATTTTAATTTATTTTGGAGTTAATTATTTTATTTATATTTTTCGTGTTCAAGTGTTTTTTCTTCGTTTTCAAATAATTCTACAATTGCTCTAAGGTGTTTCATATCGTAAACTAGTGGTTTAATAATTGCAATTATTGATAGTCTGAATATTTCTAAGTATGTGTAGAATAAAAAGTAGAAACTTAAAAATACTACTAAAAATAAGTCTAGGCCGTGGTGAGCGTAGAATTCTCTTTTTGATTTTGCTTTAACATAGTGTCTCATTAAGTCAGCTGCGAAAATTAATAAAATTGCTTTTGAAATTATTGATAAAATTCCTAAAATTGGGTCATTAATTTCAAAGAAATATTTTACAACTAGATTTGATAGCGTAAATACAATTGCGAAAAAAACTAAATTGTCTAAAATTTTATCAAATGGTGTTTGGTGAAGATACATATTATATAATCTTTCAAGGTGTGTGTGGTTAATGTAGTATTCTCGGTGAATACTTTTATTTGATTTGAAAATTTTGGAAAGTTTCATTATATTTATTTTTATGGTTTAATGTATTAAAATTATATGTTTAACTGGGTGGTTGTTATTTGTTTTTTAGTAGTTTATATAGTTAGAATCCATTTTATTTATATATGGTTTAATCTCTTTTTTATTATGGATTTATTTAAGAAAGTTTTGAATTTTAAGTTTGTGATTCCTTTTAGTTTGGGAGTTGTTATGTTTGTTTCGTTATTAATTAATGTAGTTAATAATGTTTTTACAAATTCAAGTTGGGTTATGTATGAGAGAATTATTGTAATTATTTTAAATTTAGGTTTAGTTGGTTTAATTGTTTATTTGTCAAATTATCATTTAAGGTCTAATTATTTATTTGAAAAAATTGCTTTTAGTTTATTTTTTATTTTACTTGCTGTTTTTTATAATTTGTTAAGTTTTTCAAATGATGCAGCAATTCCGACAATTTTTGCAATGTTAATTACAGTTATTTTTTATTGTTTTCCAACTTATTTGTTTATGGTTGGAATTAATTATTTAGTTAAAAAGAAAATTAATTAACTAATTGGATTTATTTTTATATTTTTAAAGTCAAGATAAATTAAAATTTTTATAATCTTTTATTTAAAATTTGATTTATTATTTTTTCTCAAGGTCTCCATCAAAATATTCCTTTTGGGCAAATACAGGTCCTTTATTTTTTTCTTCTAATTGTTTTCCTGATAATTGTCCACAAGCACCTGAGATGTCATCTCCCATAGATTTTCTAATTGTTACTTCAATCCCTCTAGTTTGTAAGTAATTTCTAAATGCGATTACATCTTTTTCTAATGGCATTTTGTAGTCAGCAAATTCGTGTGGGTTATATACTAATAAGTTTACATGGGATTTTCTATCAATTAGTAAATCAACTAGTTCTTTTGCTTGCTCAATTTGGTCATTAATTCCACCAATTAAAACATATTCGTAACTAATTCTTTTTCCAGTTTTTTCTACAAAGTAATCGCAGGCTTTCATTAAATCTGCTAGTGGGTATCTATCATTAATTGGCATTAATTCACTTCTTAGTTTTTGATTTGGTGCGTGGAGGGAAATTGCTAATTTAGCTTGAATTCCAATTTCAGCGTAATCATAAATTCTTGGAACAATTCCTGAAGTTGATACAACAATATGTCTTGCTCCGATATTGAAATAGTCTGGTGAGTTTAGAAGTTTAACTGATTCTTCAACTGGTTTATATGTTAAAAATGGTTCTCCCATCCCCATATATACAATATTAGTTACTCTTGCATCTTGGTGTTTTAAATATCTTGATACAAATAATACTTGTTCTGTAATTTCATCAGTTGTTAAGTTTCTTTTATAGGAATTTGCTCCAGTTGCGCAGAATTTACATCCAACAGCACAGAATACTTGACAAGATACGCATACAGTTTTTCTTTCATCTTTGTGTTCGATTAGAACTGATTCAATAAAGTGTCCATCGTGTGTTTTTAAAACGAATTTTACTGTATTTCCACTTCTGTGGGATTCAATTAATTCCATTGTTGTTAATGGGATATTAGCTGCTTTAATTTTATCTTTTAACCATTTTGGAAATGTTGTAATTTGTTCAAAATCAGTAATTAAATCTTTATAAATTGCGTGTTGTAGTTGTTTTAGTCTAAATTTAGGAACATTATTTTCCTTAAATAAATTTTCGATTTGCTCGTTCATAGTATTATTATTATCTTTTTATTTATAAAGTTGGGTGATTTAAATATTTTATATTATAACTTTAATTTAAACTGGGGAAATACTAATTGTCGATATAATTATTTTCAATTTTTCTAAAACATAAACAATAATTTATTGATAAACTTAGGAATATACTTGCGAATAAAACTAAATGTCCAAAGTTCATACAAAATAGTATGAATAATCCTAAATTTGATGAGATGTGATTAATTTTATTGTTTATTTTTATCTTTTTATTTTTTAGTAATATTTGAAGTATTTGATTTAGTCCTAAAAATAGTGGATAAAGTGCTAAAACTAATATTAAATTTATTAAAAAATAGTTTACTCCAAAACTTTGATTTGTGATAAATTGTTTTACAAATATTCTAATTGGTAATTGAATATTATAATAATTTGATAATTCTTGAGTTCCAATATTATCTTTGTATTGCATTATTCCATTTTTTTCAATTGGGTTATGTAGGTATCCAAACAGGTGAAATATTTCGTGTTGCGCGATACTTGGTAATATTTTTTTATCATTTCCAAAATAAATTGTTGTCATTAGTACGGTTTCTGTTACAGTGTCAGCTTGTCCCCAGATTCCAAATCCTCCTTTATTAAAATCTTTAATTTGTTTGTCTGTTGTGATTATTAAAAAATCCAAATCGTATTTCTGTTTTATATGAGTTATATTTTTATATTTGAAAAAATCATCATTTAATAAGAATCCATTTTCTTGTTTTATGTAAGAACTATTTAATGTTTCATTTAGAATTTGACTTTGAAAGTATTTATTGTAGGTTTTAAAACTTGAATTAATTGTTATTAATTCTTTTTGAGATATATTATCTACTGGCAGTATTCCAATCTGGTATGTTGGTGCTAAAATTTGAGGTAATGCGTATAGAATTATTGAAATTAAAATTAGTATAATTGGTTTTAAAAATTGACAGGATTTAAGTTTATTTTTTTTCATCTAAATTGTGACATTTTTTCATCAATGTTTACTTTCATTTTTGTTTCAGTTGAAACTTCTGCTTGAATTAATTTTAAAATTAAGTCTAATTTATTATCTATGTTTGATACTCTATGTTCTAAAACTTCCATTTTTGAACTTATTGTATCTAATTTTGCTTTTGAGATTTCATTGTGTAAATCTTGACTTTGGTTTGTTTGAGTAGATGTATTTGACACAGAACTTTCATTAGCAAATGGATTATTTGGGTTAGAATTTATTTCTGGTTGGTTTTGTGGTGTTTGAAAACTTGGAGTTGAATTCATTTCTTGCATTCCACTTAGTCCAGGTGTATTTTCAATATCTTGTTCGAAATTATTTGATTGTGGATTTGATAAATTTGTTGAGTCATATTCATTTCCAGAATCTAAATTTGGTAATTGTGGCATATCGCCCATAGAATTATTTTCAGTAAATTGGTTGGAATTATCTCCTAGACTTGGAAGTTCCATATCATTCATGGAAAATCCGTCTTCATCTTTTTTCTTAAAAGGATTAAACATAAATATTTAATAATGATTATTTAATAAAAAAAAATGTCCTAATTTTAAAGTTAGGAATTTAGATTTGGGATTTAGTTATTTGAAAATTATTAATTAGCGAAATCACAATCTACTTCGACATCGAATCCGATTTTACTTCCTCTAACTTCAAAGTCTTCAATAGTAATATTGTTTAATTTATATCCATCACTTAATTCAATTCTTTTTTTCATTAAATTAGGTAAATGTTCTTCAAATTCATCAACTTCATAAAAATAATTGTTATAATGAATTCTTCCACAAATATTACAGTATTTTAAATTCATTTGTTTTACTTCCTTAATTGGTGGGTTTTGTTCTTTGTAACAGTCAAGACATAAACTTTCTTTTACAACATCAACTTTTTTACCACATTCAAAACAGGATTTTTTAAATACACTCATAATATTATAGAATTAGTTTTTATTTATATAATCTATTGTTTTTATTTTTTATTTTTAAATATGTTTTATTTTTTTAATTTTAATTTTATTTTATCATCTTGTGTTTATTTTATTTTATTTTTTTATATTTTATTTTTATAATATTTCATTCTATTTTTATTTTTTATACTTATTTGGAGTAAGATATATTTATAATATTGAAATTTGTTTTTTCATTATGATGTATTGATTTATTTCAATATTTAGAAATTATATTTTATAAAATGGGAGATAAGGAATTATTTTTAAAAAAATTTGAGGAAAAATTACGAACTCAACTTGATGAAAAATCTCTTTCAAGTTTAAGTGGTGATGTTTCTGGAAATTTAGATGGGGATTATGGGTCTTCTGATTATCAAACTTTTCGTTCTGAAAAATCTCCTAAAACTAGTTCATGGTATGAAAAAACTTGTTCTTTTTGTGAAAAATATTTTAAGTTAGAGCCTGATAAAGCAACTGCTGAAAAATTTCAAAAATCAATTTTTGGTGCACATTTAAATTGTACGCCCGCAGGAGTTATGAGTTTTTCAGTAATTATTTCAATGTCTATTGTTGTTTTTGGTTTGTTATTGTTTATTATTGGTCAAGGGACAATTGGGATTGGATTATTACTTTTAGGGATGGGTTCTTATTTTGCTTTACAAACAATACCTAGTTTATTTGAAAAAAGGTTTAGAGCTAAAGCAAATGATGAAGTAATTATTGGAGTATTTTATATTGTTGCATTTATGCGTTTTAATTCTAATCTTGAACTTGCAATTGCTTTTGCAGCTAATTATTTATCAGGTCCATTAGGATTAGATTTTAAAAGAATTTTGTGGCAAGTTGAAAATGCTGAGTATCCAGATATTAAACAAGCGTTAGATCATTACTTGGAGAGTTGGCGTGATGAGAATTTAGAATTTTTAGAAGCATTATATTTAATTGAGAGTAGTTTATTTGAAAGTGAAGATGTTCGTCGTATTATTTTATTAGATAAATCACTTGATACAATTTTACAAGGTAGTTATGAGAGAATGATTCATTTTGCACAAGAACTTTCTGGTAAGGTTTCAACTTTTAATATGATTGGAGTTGTTTTACCAATTTTAGGTTTAATTATTTTACCACTTGCGGCTTCTTTTGGAGATCCTAAATCTGTTTGGCAAGTTGTATTTTTATTATATAATATTTTATTTCCTATTGGAGTTTCTTATTTTGGGTTTATGATTATTTTTAATAGGCCTGGTGGAGTTAATTCAGTTAAAAAGCCAAATATTAAAAATATTGAACAAGTTCAAAAATATCCTTTAAAACTTGGTTCTAAAACTTATTATTTAAATCCAATTGTTCCTGCTATTTTTACTGGGGGGTTATTTTTATTAATTGGGGCAAGTCCAATTATTTTTCATTTAACAGGTTTGGATTTAACTTTAAATGCTGCTCTTGGTGGAGTTTTTGAAGATGGGGCTTTTTCTTATTTTCAATCTTATGAAACAATTGATTCAACTGATGGGGGTTATGAATATGGACCTTATGGAGTTTATCCTGGATTATTGAGTTTATTTATTCCTTTAGGGATTGCTTATATGTTTGGAACTTATTTGAGGACTAAGTATGGTGGTTTGATTGGGTTACGTGATAAAACTAAAAAACTTGAGAAAGAATTTGCTTCAGCAACTTTTCAGTTAGGAAATAGAATTAATGAGGGGATTGCATCAGAATTAGCATTTGGTGCGGTTGCAGATACGATGCGTGGAACTGAGACTGGAAAATTTTTTTCGGAGATTGATTCAAATATTAAATTTAATGGGTTGTCTGTTGAGGGAGCAATTTTTGATTCAGAAAAAGGTGCTATTAATGAGTATCAATCTGAATTGATTATTTCTAGTATGAAAATTTTTATTAAAGCTAATGAGAAGGGTCCAGAGATTTCTGCTAAAACTTTAATTGATTTAAGTCGTTATTTATCTGAGATTCATATGAGTGCTGAAAGATTAAAAGATTTATTGTCTGAGAGTTTAGGGTCTATGAAAGGACAAGCAAATTATTTAGCACCTCTAATTACGGGAGTTGTTGTATCTATTGTATCTTTAGTTACTATGATTATGGGAACTTTATCGGATGCAACTGCAGAATTATCTGGGACAGGAGCATCAAGTGATAGTTTAGGAGGATTTTTGGGTCAAAGTATTCCGACTTATTTATTTCAGGGTGTAGTTGGATTATATATTACAGCTTTAATTGCAATTTTAATTTATATGGTTACAAATTTAGAAGGGGGGAATGATCCAATTTTTACAAAGTATTCAATTGGTAATACGATGATTAAATCAATTACAAAGTATTCAATTATTGTTTGTTGTGGAATTTTATTGTTTACATATGTTGGAGCTCAAGTTTTGAGTAGTATGTAATTTAAATAATATTTTTAATTCTAATTTTTTTTGTTTATCACAATATTTATAAATAAAATTATGTTATTATTATGTATACTATATTAATTAAATTGTAATCAATTTTGTTTATATTTTAGTTATATGAGTAAATATTTTAAAAAATGGCAAATTATTCAGGAACAAAACCACACTTTAATGTGGTGTTTATTGGACACGTAGACCACGGAAAATCAACTACAGTTGGTAGATTATTATTCGATGGTGGAGCTGTATCTGAGCAAGATATGAGAAAGTTAAAAGACTTAGCTGCTGAAAATGGAAAAGCTGGATTTGAATTCGCTTATACTATGGACAACTTAGCTGAAGAGAGAGAGAGAGGAGTAACTATTGATCTTTCACACAAGAAATTCGAATCAGATGTTTACGAATTTACAATTATTGATGCTCCAGGGCACGCAGACTTTATTAAAAACATGATTACAGGTGTATCACAAGCTGATGCTGCTGTTTTAGTTGTTGCTGCTACTGATGGTATTAATGAACAATCAAAAGAACACGCTTACTTATCAAAGACATTTGGAATTAACCAATTAATTATTGCTGTTAACAAGATGGATATGAGAGAATATTCTGAAGCTAGATTCAACGAAGTTAAGACTGAAGTTGCTGCTTTAGTTACACCTTTAGGATTTAAATCTGTAAGATATGTTCCTATTGCTGCTTTAATGGGAGATAATGTTTTCCAAAAATCAGAAAATATGCCTTGGTTTACTGAAGGAACTTTAGTTGAAATGCTTAATGAATTTGAAACTGAAGAAAAGCCTACAACATTACCTTTAAGAGTTCCAATTCAAGATTGTTACGCTATTAAGGGAATTGGTTTAGTGCCTGTTGGAAGAGTTGAGACTGGAATTTTAAGAGGTAATACTAAGTGTGTTGCTGTTCCTTCAAAGACTGGAACTGGTATGGCTGGAGAAATTAAGGATGTAGAAATGCACCACGAAAAAGTTCCTGAAGCATTACCTGGATATAATGTAGGATTCTCAGTTAAAGGATTTAACAAGGGAGATATTGCAAAAGGAGATGTTATTGGAACACCTGACGCACCACCTGCTTTAGTTACAGAATTTACAGGACAAATTTTTGTTATGAACCACCCATCAGTTATTACTGTAGGTTATTCACCTGTATTCCACATCCACACTGCTCAAGTTTCATGTAGAATTACTGAAATGGTTGAAAAGTTAAATGGAGATATGGCTAAAAACCCAGACTTCATTAGAAATGGAGATGCTGCTATTGTTAAATTCACACCTTTAAAGGCTGTTGTAATTGAATCAAATAAGGAAATTCCTCAATTAGCAAGATTCGCTATTAGAGACTCTGGTAAAACAGTTGCTGCTGGTCAATGTATTGATTCAGTTAAGAAAGAATTAAAATTCTAATCTTTCTTTTTTAGATATTTACAAAATGAGCAAAGCAAGAATTAAATTAATGTGTGATGATATTACTAAAATCAACAAGTTTGTTGAAGAAGTAAAATCAATTACAGAAAAATTAGGAGTTGGAATGGCTGGTCCTATCCCAATGCCTACTAAAAAGTTAAAGGTTACTACTAGAAAATCACCTGATGGTGAAGGTAAGGCATCATTTGAAAGATATCAAATGAGAATTCACAAGAGAGTGCTTGATGTTGAAATTAATGACAGAGTTATTAGAATGATTACAAAAGTACATATTCCTGGTGGATTAAATATTGAAATTAAGTTAATTTAATTAACTTTTTTTTAATTTATTATATTAGTTGCAAGAGTTTTTTCATGTAACTTACTAAAACTTAGGCTTCATTGTTTGAGGTTTATGATTTTGACAAATACGTTTTTATTCTTAAGTTCATTTCACTTGCTTTGGTTATATTATTTTAGAGAATAAATTCGTAGTTGTAACTTTTTCTTATATATTTATAAATTCTTAATACTTATTTTATTTTATGTTAGACCAAAAAACTACTGAAATTTTATTTTCGGAATTAATTAGTGATATTTTGAATTCGTCAGCTATGTCTGATAAACAGTTAAATAATTTAAAAATTAGTTATGCTAAAAAGTATAATTTTGGAAAAATTATTAAAAATCCTGAGATTATTGCGTATTGTGATGATAGTAATCGTGATGAGGTTATTAAAAAATTAAATATTAAACCTGTTAGGGAGTTATCGGGAGTTACGGTTGTTGCTTTGTTTGCAAAACCGCATGCTTGTCCTCATGGTAAGTGTATGTATTGTCCTGGAGGGATTGATTCACCTTTTGGAGATACTCCTCAGAGTTATACTGGGAAAGAACCTGCTGCTATGCGTGCAATTAGAAATAATTATGACCCTTATTTTCAAATTTTTAATAGGCTTGAGCATTATGTGATTAATGGACATATGCCTGACAAATTAGAATTAATTTTTATGGGTGGAACTTTTCCTAGTTTGGAGGTTGAGTATCGTGATGAGTTTGTAAATTCAGTGTATAAGGCGATTAATGATTTTGGGGATATGTTTATTTTAATAGATTCTGATGGTCGAAAGTCTATTGATTATGTTAAGTTTAATGAGTTTTTTGAAACTAAGGTTGATTTTAAGTCTGAGGAGAGAAGATTAAGAGTTCATGAGAAAATGCTTAATTTAAAGCTTAAGAATGAGAAAACTTTAGAGTATGAAATTACGAGAAATGAAACTTCTAATGTGAGATCTATTGGTTTGACTGTTGAGACTAAACCTGATTGGGCATTAGAGAAACAAGTTAATGATATGTTAAGGTATGGAGTTACAAGATTTGAGGTTGGAGTTCAAACTTTAAATGAGAAATGTTTGAAAATGACTAATCGAGGACATACTTTAGAGGAAACTAAGAGAAGTTTTCAAGTTATGAAGGATAGTTGTTTAAAGATTAATGCTCATATGATGCTTGGGCTTCCTGCGAGTGATTTAAATATTGATGAAGATTCAATGTTAGATTTATTTAGATTGCCTGAATATCGTCCTGATATGCTTAAAATTTATCCTTGTTTGGTTGTTGAAGGGACTCCATTATATAAGATGTGGGAGATGGGTAAATTTGTTCCAATTGATACTCCGAAGGCTGCAGAAATTATTGCTAGAACTTATGCCGAGATTCCAAGATATGTTAGAGTTATGAGAGTTCAAAGAGATATTCCTACTACTGAGGTTCAAGAGGGAGTTCGTAATTCTAATTTAAGGCAGTATGTTGATAAGGAAATGGAGAAACATAATATTGTTTCAAAGGACATTAGAGCTCGTGAAATTGGATTTAGACAAAAAGAGGGAGTTGAAATGGGAACTTTTGATATTAAGGTTGAATCTTATGATTCTTCAGGTGGGAAGGACTATTTTTTAGATGTTGCTGATGAGAATGATACTATGATTGGTTTTATTAGATTAAGATTTCCATTTCAAACTGATTTAAGACCTGAAATTGATGCGAAAACTTCATTAATTAGGGAATTACATATTTATGGTCAAACTATTCCTGTTGGTGATGATGCTAGTGATAATTTAGTTCAACATAAGGGTTGGGGGAGAAAATTATTAGCTAGGGCTGAAGAAATTGCAAAGGAAAATGGATTTGAAAAAATGGCTATTATTTCTGGTGTTGGAGTTCGAGAATATTACCGAAAATTTGGTTATGAATTAGAAGGCCCTTATATGGTAAAATCACTTAAGTGATTTTAGCGATTTATTTTTTATTTTATTTTAATTTTTTTATGTATTTGTATATTTTTAATTTTTAGTATGTCATCATTAATAGTTATTTTTTTGAGTTTTTGTAGTTTTTTGAAATTTTTGAATTTTAGTTTATAAATCTGGTGTTGTGTTAGTGTATCCACATAAAAACATTTATAAGGGGATGGCAACTTATTTAGTTTACTTGTGA
>AYRE01000031.1_pt1 | contig 21869 bp, 17 predicted proteins | sample 183791 | NCBI WGS metagenome assembly AYRE01 (sample SAMN02391470, study PRJNA226580) | bioreactor metagenome | isolation source: day 6 sample from continuous culture bioreactor with low C:N ratio... | place: Germany: Bremen | reverse complement strand
TCATAAAGATAATTTAATTCAAAAGGATGAAGTCTAGCTAATTTTATTCTTCTTGTAAGTCTTTCAATATCATAAATATTGGCAAGCTCGTTCTCAATAGGCCCATGATAATCAAACAACTCTTTTGATAAATTAAATCTTCTTAATATCTCTTTTGAATCTTTTACAGGATGAGTAAGTCTTTCTTTTAAAAGTCTTTTTCCCATTGCAGTAGATGTATTATTCATTAATTTGATTAGTGAAGGATTATGACTTGTTTCAATTACATTTAACTGTTCTAAAGCGTTATTACCTAAATAAATATATTTACTTACATCAAGTTTTTGAGGAAGTGAAAGTTTTTGTATGATATTTGAATCATGCCCTATTACAAAATCAATTAACACAGCAAGTGATTCAGTTGATAAAGGAACTCTTTCCATATCTAAATGCTCAATTGCTGTTAATAAAGATTGAATATCAAATACATTTTTAAATAGTTCATTTTGATAATTAATTTTAGGTCTAAAAGATCCTAAATGAAAAGTTTTTAGCTTTAATTCTAAATAATCAATAACTTCTTTTTCATTAATAGCTTTATCAGCAAAAGATACAATAACTTCATTAGTTTTATGCATATTCATATAATTAAATACTTCATCTAAAGCATAAAATTTATCTTCGCTTGTTCCATGAATTTCATTGTAGTAACATTTTCCAGTTGTTACATCAATAGCTGAGTATCCAACTAAATAAATACCTTTAATTTGCTCTACGACTAAAGACGTAATATTATTTTCATCTTGGTCTAATACAAAATCAAAGTTAGTTCCAGGAGATACAACTGTATCTAAGTATCTGCTAACTTTTGGAGGTAAACCTCTTTGTTTAATAATTACAACTGTATATTTTTGCTCAGAAATAATTCTTGAAAGATGTTTTTCAAGGGAAATTGCAGGAACCCCTGCCATTATTGGATTTTCTTTTGAGTTTTCTAGAATTGTTTTATTTTTTCTAGTTAATTGAATATTTAATAGTTCAGCAATTTCTTTTGCTTTACCAATTTGCTCTTCATCGTTATTAACTTCATAAACTTCAAAAAATGTTCCTATTTCCATAAGAACTACTGTATTTTCACCATACTTTTTTTCAAAAAGTTGTTGAAGTTTAAAATATGTTATTGTTAATAAAGATTTTTTATCATCTAATAGGGCTTGAACTTCTTCTCTCACTTGCTTTTCCTAACTCCTGTCCAATTTCGAATTAGCTTTCTTTGCTCTTTAGTAAGATCAGCTTCTTCATGTAACCATATGTAAGATTGTAAAGGCATTACAGCGTAAGCTGTTCTATAAATACCTTTCATTTTTTTCTTTTTCTCTTCTTCTGTATAATCTTCCCAAACAGAAAAATTCAACCACTTTCTTCCACTATTAACGTGTTCACTAATAACCCAAGAAAAGGGTGCAATATTTGAATACCATGGCCAATTAACTTCATCGGAATGACAATCATAACAAGATACTTTTAATAAAGTCATAATATTTTCGGGGGCTTGAATTTCTTTACTTTTATTTATAGCAACATTTGATTGCTCAGTCTGAATCAATTGCATTGCTATAAATAAAATAAGAAAAATAAGAAGAGTTCTTTTCATTTTATTTTACTCACACATTAAATTATATGGTCTTCTAATTTCCTCAATAAATAAAGGTACAGATAGGTTTCTGCCTTTTCTGAAAAACTCTTTTTTATCAAAGAATACCAATATAGTAGGTATAGAAAATACCGTAAAATGACTTGTGATCTCTTTATGTAAATCAGTTTTAACCTCATACATTGTAAATTTTGAAAAGTTCGATTTAATAGATTCTTCAATTTTAGGTTTTAAGACCTTGCAAACTGAACAATTTTCACCAGAAAAATAGATTAATACAGGTTCCCCTGTATTAATACTATTACTTAGACTTTGAAGGTTCTTTACTTGAATCATGAGGCTCAGAGTCCAAATCATCACCTACGCAAGTCATAGGCTCTTCTTTATTTAAATTTACTTGATAAGCTTCCTCTTTGAAAATATCTTCTTTAGATAAAGAGATACCCTTCATATGAGTTAATGGGAATGCAAAGGCAACCCCCTTACCACTAGTTGTAATATGTAGAGAATGAATAATTGATTTAATAACTTCATTTACTAAATATTTTGGTAATAAGAATAGTAATAATGTATCATTTGCTTCAAATGATGTTCTAAAGAAATTATCCATTTCTTCAAGACCAATACCATCTGCTCTTAATACAGTAACACCTGAAGCACCTGCTTTATGAGCTGCTGAAATTGCATCAAGTTTTTTATCAACTGGTACAATAATTACTACTGCTGAGAACTCTAAAGATAAAGAGTGTCTAACATGTGAACCATCAATATTTACAGTTGCTAAGTCCATATTTTCAGCATCAACTAAAGTATCTTTTAATAACTCTTCTTCTTCAATTTGAGTATCAGATTTAACACCAAATTTCTCCGTTAAAATACCATAAATCATTACAGTAATCATTGGGAACAATGATGCAAAAGCAATAAGACCAAATCCATCAATTAGAGGAGATCTTCCTTCAATGTTTGTAGCTAATCCAATACCAAGAGCAGCTACTAAAGGAACTGTTACAGTTGAAGTAGTAACCCCACCTGAATCATATGCAATTGGAATAATATATTTTGGAGCAATAAATGTAAGAATAATTACAGTTAAATATCCAACAATAATGTAGTAGTGAATATGTCCACCATCAACAATTCTAAATGCACCTAAAGCAATACCTATTGCAACACCCGCAGCAACAAATAGTCTTAATGCGAAGTCGTTAATCTTACCATCTGAAATATCTTTTGCTTTTTTAGCAATTGCCATTAAAGCTGGTTCTGCCATAGTAGTAGAGAAACCAATTGCAAATGCAAATGCATAAATCATCATTACAGAATCAGATTTTGTTAATTGATATGCCATTGTCTCACCAAGTGAGAATAGACCCATTTCAAGTCCAAGAATAAATGCATATAAACCAATGATTACAAGACCAAATCCTAAGAATACAGTTTTAATATTATCAATTTTCTTTTTTAATACAGCGTATTGGAAGAAAAGAATAATAAATAAAATTGGAGCAACATCTTTTACAACTGAAGCAATTCCTGAAAGTACTGAAGATAAAGAAATTGTTGTATTAGAAGAAACAGTAGCTTCAACAACAACACCTGCAACATCTTTAGCATCAACAAGATTATATACAGCAATACCATAAATCTGTACAAAAATCATAGGTGTTAATGAAGCAAAAGCAATAAGACCAAATCCATCAATTACAGGATTTCTACCTTTAATTGTAGAAGCTAAACCAATACCAAGTGCAGCAACTAATGGTACTGTTACAGTTGACGTAGTAACTCCACCTAAATCATATGCTAAACCAATAATTTCTTTTGGTGCAAAGAAAGTAACACTTACAACTAATAAGTATCCAGCAATAATGTAGTAATGAATTGGATGACCTTTGTATATTCTAAAAACCCCTAAGAATATAGCAAATCCAACCGATCCAGCAACAACCATTCTAAGCATAGTCGCATCAATTCTACCACTTGATATTGAGGCAGCCTTATCAGCAATAACTGCAAGAGCAGGTTCTGCAATAGTAGTACCAAATCCAATTAAGAATCCAAAGAATAATACCCATAACATAGTTCCATGCTTAGCAAAATCCCTAGCTAAACCTTCACCAACTGGAAAAATCCCTATCTCTAAACCTTGTAAGAATATTGCAAGACCAACACCTACAATACATAAACCAATTGCCGTGCTAACCCACCCCTCAGGTACAGCTTGGATAATTGCTAATTGAAAAAACAGTATCACTACAACAATTGGGATTAAATCCCTAAACGATTCCTTTAATAGCTTCAAAAAGAAGTTAAATTGCATCATATATTTTACATCTCCTAATGTGTTCTAAAACATAAACAGTTTTAGTTAGATATAGATATTTTACTCATTTTTTGCTGAATAATAGGAATTTAATAAGTTATTTTTTTAATTTTAATGTGAGTTGGTAATTGTAAAGTAGTAAAAACTACTTTACAATTTCTTATACTTGGTGTTCAGTACTTTTAGAAAGTCTTTCTTTTTGAGAAATGTATGAATTAACAGAACCTAAATAAGCTTTTGCAGTTGCTAACATAGTATCAATACTTAATCCATGCCCTACAAACGAAGGAGAATTTTTATCAAATGTAACTCTTGTTGTTACTTTTGCTAATGCATCCTTACCTTCAGATACAGAAGTTACTTTATAATCATTTAATTCACCAGTAATACCAGTTAATCTATCAATTGTTTTGAAAATAGCATCCATTGTACCATCACCGATATTTGCATCTTGCATTATACTATCGTTGTGTTTAATAGATACAGCTGCCATTGGCATACCGTTTGAACAGTCAGAGATTTGTAATCCAACTAATTCATAAGTTTTATCTTGATTTAATGATTCATCTGTGATTAACATTCTAATGTCATCATCAGTAACATCTTTTTTCTTATCAGCTAAGATTTTGAATCTTTCAAATGCAGCATTTAATTCTTCATCAGAAACTTTATCAAAACCTAAATGTTCAATTTTATCTCTAAATGCAGCTCGACCTGAATGTTTTCCTAAAATTAATGTAGATTCTTTGAATACGCCAACATCTTCTGGTCTCATAATTTCGTATGTTTCATTATTCTTTAACATACCATCTTGGTGAATTCCACTTTCATGAGCAAATGCATTTTTACCAACAATTGCTTTATTTTGTTGTGGCTCAACACCTGTAATAGTTGCAACTAATCTAGAAGTTGGATATAACTCAGGAGTATTAATACCTGTGTATAATTCACCAAAAGCATCTTTTCTAGTTTTAATAGCCATTACAGCCTCTTCTAAAGCAGAATTACCAGCTCTCTCACCTAAACCATTCATTGTAACTTCAATTTGTCTAGCACCGTTCATTACAGATGCTAATGTATTTGCAGTTGATAAACCTAAATCATTATGGTTATGTACAGAAATAATTGCTCTATCACCTGCGAAATCAGATAACTCTTTTACCATTGCACCTAATTCGTGTGGTAATCTATATCCTACAGTATCTGGTAAGTTAATTGTAGAAGCACCTGCTGCTATTACTGCATCCATAACTTCTTTCATAAATGGAATTTCTGATCTACCTGCATCTTCTAATGAAAACTCAACATCATCAACAAATGTTCTTGCGTATTCAACCGCATGAACAGCTCTTTTGATAACTTCTTCTTCACTCATTTTTAATTTATATTTCATATGAATTGGTGAAGTAGCAATAAATGTATGAATTCTATGTAATGGAGCTTTTGAAACTGCTAAACCAGATTGTTTAATATCATTTTCAATTGCTCTTGATAATGAACAGATTGATGAATTTTTAACTTGCTCAGCAATTCTAGAAACTGCATCAAAATCCCCAGGAGATGCAGCAGCAAAACCTGCTTCAATTACATCAACCCCTAATTTTTCTAATTGTAATGCAACTTTGATTTTTTCTTCTGTGTTCATAGAACAACCAGGAGATTGCTCACCATCTCTTAATGTCGTATCAAATACTATAATTCTATTTTTATCCATTGTTATGTACCCTTTAAAATGTGTAATATTATATCTTTTTTTATATAAAAAAAGAAAAACTGTAGCTGTTATTTATTTATGATTGTTTTGTAAAATATAAAGTCTAATTTAATAATTAGAGAGATTTTGTAAGTAGAAGAAGAGTATTAACACTTTTGATGAAATGGTTATTATAAAAATTAAATATTTTCATTTGAACTCCTCGAATTTTGTATAGTGCAGGTAGTATAATTAATTTAAAATATTTTGTCAAGAGTTATTTTGACTTTTTTGATAAAATTACTTGATTTCTACCTTTTATTTTAGCTTCATATAGTGCATCATCAGAATATTTATATAAACTTTCAACACTATCTAAGGCTTTACTATTTAAGACAATTAGCCCAGCTGAAATAGTAAGATATCTACTAGCTAAATTTGAAGTATGCTCAATATGTAATTGTTCAATTTTTTTAACTATCTCTTTAGAATATGCAATAGACTCTTCAATTCCAATACCTGAGAAAATAATTGAGAACTCTTCTCCACCCATTCTAAAAGAATAATCAGTAGCTCGAAGAGTTGATTCTTTTAGTATTCTAGCAACTTCCATTAAAGCTTTATCTCCTTGTGGATGGCCATAAGTATCATTATATTTTTTAAAATAATCAATATCCAAAGAGAGTAAACTCAAAGATGAATTATCCCTTTTAACTCTTCTTATTTCTTTATCAATAATTTTGTTAAAATATCTTCTATTATAAAGTTTTGTTAAGTCATCTTCAATAGACAATAACTCTAATTTTTTTTTGCTCGTTATATCTTGCCTAATCGCTGTAAAATTGACAATTTTATCTTCTTTAAATACTGGTGTAATTGTTAGATTTGCCCAATAAATATCACCATTTTTCTTTCTGTTTCTAATTTCAGAGTTAAAAACATTTCCAGACATTATTTTCTGCCACATTTTTTCATAGAAATGAGAAGGAGTATCTTCATGTTTTAAAATTTTATGTGTTTTACCAATTAGTTCATCTTTTGTATACTCTACAAACTCACAAAAAGCGTGACTAGCATCAATTATACGTCCATCTTTATCGGTAATAGAAATTAAAACATTTTCATCTACAATTTTTAATAAATTATCCTTTTCAAATAATTTATCTTGCATGTGATCAGAGATTACACAATCTTGTATTGAAAAAACCAATTCCATTAAATCAATAGGTTTAATTACAAATTTGTTAACATTTAATTCTATAGCTTTTAAAAAGTAATCAATATCAGAATAAGCTGTAGTAATAATTACAGGAATATTTCTATTTTCAATTTTTTTTAACATCTCCAAACCATTCATTTTTGGCATTTGGATATCTGTTATAATTAAGTCAGGTTTACAGTCTAGATAGGATTCTAATCCTTCTAAACCATTTTTTGCTACATGAAAATTTTTTACATATTTTTGAAAGAAACAACAGATTTCTTCTCTGATCATTTCCTCATCTTCCACATAAAGTATAGTAAGATTTGATAAAAGTTCTTTATTAATTTTTTTCACTTGTAATCTTTTTTATTTATATATAATTATTTTAACTATATTTATATTAATAGAATATTTATTTATTAATTTTTATTTTTGATATTATATTTCTAAAGGAATAATTATTTTAAATAAAGCACCATTGCTTGTGTTATTAAAAGTTAATTTTCCTTTCATATTATTCTCAACAATTACCTTTGTCATATATAAGCCAATTCCAGTCCCTTTACCTTCTTCTTTTGTAGTAAAATAAGGATCAAAAACTTTACTTATAATATTTTTATCAATACCTGTAGCATTATCTTCAATTTCAATAATAGCGAATGAATCTTTAATATAATAGTTGACTATAACTATTTTTTCTTCTTTTTCAACTCCTACAAATGCATCTTTTGCATTGTTTAGTATATTTAGAAGAACTTGCGAAAACTCATTTTTATAACCATTAATATTAATATCTCCATCTAATTTATTAATATTAATATTAATACCAGCGTTATTAAAAGCAGATTCAATTAAATCTATGGCATTTTTGATTGAATCATTTAAAGAAAAATTTTCTTTAATTTTATTTGGTTTAAAAAAACTTCTAAAATCATCAATTGTCTTGGACATATTACTGGTTAATAAATTGGACTTAATAACAGATTTTTCCATAAATTTATCATCTAATTCATCCATTTGATATGCAAATTGAATATTTTGAATTACTAAACTTAATGCATTTAAAGGTTGCCTCCATTGATGGGCAATATTTCCAATCATTTCACCCATTGATGCAAGTTTTGACTGTTGAATTAAGATTTGTTCTTGTTGTCTTTGTTTCTTAATCTCATTCTTAACTCTTAGCTCTAATGTTTCATTTAACTTTTTTTCTTCACTAATTAAAGACTGAATTTTTAATGCCATATTATTAAAAGATTTTTCAAGTTTTCCAATTTCATCTTTTGAGGTAACTTTAATTCTATAATCAAGTTCATTATTAGCAAATTTAGTAGTACCTTCTAGTAATTTATCAATTTTTTTACTAATATACGAAGATAACCATAAGGCAATAATGATAACTAAGATTATCATAATAAATGTAAGTGCTGTAAGTTCGTTTATCAAAGATTTGATAAAATTATGAATTTCGGATTCATTATTTTTAACTATTTCTTCCATTTGTTCTGTTTGTAAATTTAAAATTTTAGTTACATCTTTTCTAGTTTCATTAGCAGCAGCATGGAATTCTTCTACATTAGCTCCAATTGTTACAAAACCAAAACCTCTTTTTGTACTTCCATATTGACCTGTATAGTAAGGTATAGTTGCAGCAGTTGTTAGCTTCCAAACTTTACTCCAATAAATTAGAAAAGATCCATAACCACCATTTTTAGTAACCTGCATCCATCCTTGACATTGTGGAGCAAAGTTCAGATATCTACAATCAAGAGGAACTAAATGATCTTTTACTAATTGCTCAATATTTGGTTTTTTTATTAAGGATTGTTCTTCAAAAGCAGGATAATCTTTTAGAAAATCATTTATCTCTTTTCCTGATTCTTTAAATTTTTTATTTATATCTTTACTTAGCCAAGGTTGACTAGGAAGGCCCGTACTTTTATCATAACCAACAATAAAATAATCCCTAGGATGAGAAATATTTCTTCCTTTATAATCCCACATAAAAGCATAATTCCCTACACTAGCATCTGCAATATTTTGTTTTGCATTAGCACTTGTTGGATTAGAAGTATCTGTAAACTGCATAATATGTTCATGATCTAAAGCTAGTGATATATAAGCAATTTTCTTATTATCTTTATAAATAGGTGTTACAAACCTGATAATACCTTCAAATTTTTTACCAATAGGATTTTCTTTCCCGGCATAACCATGTTCTTTAGGATTAAATTCAATATTTGACTTCTCTGCTTTATTTTTTGTAAATCGTCCAATAATTCTTGTTTTAATCTGTTCACCAATTACATTTGATACATAAATTTCACCTTTTTTAAGTGATGAAATATCTCTAAAATAGTTCTCTGAAGAAATATAAGTATCTTTTTTATTAGAAACATTTATAAGTTTTGAATTAATTGAAGATACTTTATATTTTTCTTGACCAGTTAAATCAAAATATGTAACCTCTTTATATAAAGAAATATTTTTTTTCTTCAATAAGTAAGGATCTGTATAGTTAAATTCTTTTTCATTATCAGAAAGCAATGCCTTTGTAGTTGCACGAGTAGTTTTTGTTAGTTTTTCATTACTTTTCCATAAAGCATTTTTTTCATCATAAAAATACTCCTCATGAATAATTACATCTCTATTTTTACTTGCATAAAAATCTTCTAATAAACTTTGATTAATTTTTAGTTTAGATAAGAATAGTAAGTCTTCATCTCTCTCATATAAAAAAGAAGCAATACTTGATCCAATTTCATAAGAAATTCTTTCTAGCGATAATTGTGATTTTTTATCTAAACTCTTGGTACTATCCTCAATTGACTGATTTGCAGTATTTAGAATGATTTCTTTACTTTTATTGAAAAGATATTTAGTACTTGAATTTAAATAGTTATCTAATTTTAAAGCACCTTCATATGCTACATAAGCAACAAGTAATAAAGGAATTATTTTTATAAGTATAAAAATTACAATTAATTTTACTTTTATACTAAAGTTTTTCATAATTGACTGCTTTTTGTTATATATTTAATTTCATTTAGTGATTTAATAATATTTTGATCTAGTTCTTTATTCAAAAGTAAACTAGTAGTAATTTTGTTTATTTGATTTAATTTATCTTCTTTTGCATCCACAAAAACAAACACACTTTTATTTGTTTCGTTAAAATGTCTATACGTAACATAGAATTCAGTTTTAATATATCTTTTACATTTATTATTTTTTAAAGATACAAGATGTCTCTCTTCCTTATTTTCCATAATATAATTGATCCATTTTGTCTCTTCATCCTGTCCATGAATCTCAAATAAATTATCGCAAGAATTAATATTCTCTTTTAATGTAATAACATTATCATGTCCTAAAAGTTCTAAAAAACTTTTATTTGCATATTCAACATTATTTAAATGCATTATAAACATAAAAGTAGGATTACTATCTAATATAAACTGAATATATTCTTCATAATGATAATCTTTACTCAAGAAAGATAGATTTAAAGACTTTTGAATAACGGCTAATAATTCTTGCATATTTATTGGCTTGATAATGTATTTATCAATTCCAAGTTCAATCGCTCTCATAATATAATTACCATCGCTAAATGCAGTTGTTATAGCAATAGGGATGTTTGGATTAATTTCAAATATTTTTTCACTCATTTCTAAGCCATTCATAATAGGCATTTGAATGTCAGTAATTACCATATCAGGATTATGTTCTTTAAATAATTCTAATCCCTCTTTACCATTTTTGGCTATAAGTAATGTTTTTACATATTTTTTTAGAAAGAAAGAGATCTCTTCTAATGTCATAAGATCATCTTCCACATACAATAAGGTAACATTTTTAAATAAATTTCTATCAAATTTCTTTTTCATAATTAATCCTTATATTTGTCCCTAATTAATAAAAACTCATCTAAGTTAGACATAAATAAATCAATCAAATTAGGATCAAAATGTTTACCTTTTTGCATCATAAAAAAGTCTAAGATTTTTTCTAAAGGCCAAGATTTTTTATAAACTCTATCACTACCTAATGCATCAAATACATCAGCAATTGCAGTAATTCTACCATATAAGTGAATTTCCTCTTCTTTTAATCCCTTAGGATAACCACTACCATCCCATTTTTCATGATGAGTATAGGCAATAATCGCCGCAGCTTTTAAAATCTCTCTTTCTGAACCTTTTAATATATCAAAACCTATTGAAGCATGGCTTTTCATAACAATCCACTCTTCATCACTTAACTTTCCAGGCTTATTTAAAATTGAATCTGGTATACCAATTTTACCAATATCATGCATTGGTGAAGCTGCAAAAAGCCTTGTTGCTTCATCTTCTTCCATTCCTGCTTTCTTTGCTAAAAGTTTTGAATAATTTGCTACTCTTTTTACATGATTTCCAGTCTCTTTGCTTCTTGTTTCACCAACTTCACCAAGCCTATATATTAATTCTCTTTGTGTATCTTCTAGTTCTCTATGTAAAAGTTCAATTGCAGTAATATCATGTCTTATTCCCATATACTCACATATATTTCCATTTTTATCATAAATTGGAAAAGCTGTAGAATTACAGTCAAAAGATGAACCACTTTTAGTTTTATTAGAAACTTTACCTTTCCAGACTTTACCACTATTTAAAACTTTAAACATCTCATCAGTGTACTTTAAATAATCTTTATCTGAAATTGTAGAGCTTTTTATTATTGAATAAGGCTGACCTAAAATTTCTGATTTACTGTAACCACTAATCTCACAAAAAGAATCATTCACATAAGTAATATTTCGATCTAAATCTATTCTAACAATAATATTAGACTTGTCAATTGCTTCTTTATAAGCATTCGCAATTCTCATTGATTCTTTTAAATTTATCGATGATTTTTCATTAAGCTTCTTAAAATATTCTTTTGTACTTTCAAGCTCAGTAATATCAATTCGTAAAGCAATAAACTCTTCTATTTCACCATCAATATTTAATATAGGTTTTATGATTGTATCTACAACATAAAAATCACCATTTTTTCTTTTGTTTTTTATTTTCCCTTGCCAAATTTTTTTTGATAAAATAGTTTTCCACATCTCAGAAAATAACTCAAGGGGCATATCTTCATGTCTCACTATATTATGAGAACTACCAAGAAGTTCTTCTTCTGTATATCCAGAGATTTCAATAAAAGGTTTATTTACATATGTAATTATTCCCTTTTTATTTGCTTTTGAAATAATTGATCTTTCATCAACAATACTTTTATATTGTTCAAAAGTATTAAGTAATTTTTTATGTTCTTTCTCTAAACTTATATTTTTTGAAATATCACCTAGTACTTCTATTAAAAATTTTAAATCCAATGGTTTTGTAAGATAATTTGTAATATTTAACTTTATAGCTTCAAAAAGATAATTAGCATCATTAAATGCAGTAACAATGACAATTTTTGCATCTTTATTCAAATTCTTAATTAATTTACTCATAGCAATACCATCTAACTTTGGCATTTGTAAATCAGTTATTACTATATCAGGCATAAATTCTTCATACATAGAAAAGCCTTCTTCTCCATTACAAGCTACATATAGTTTCTTAACTCTTTTTTCAAGAAAAAATTCTAATTCCTCTCTAATTGAAGGTTCATCCTCAACATATAAAACTGTCATATTTTCAATATACTTTAATAATTCTTTCATTCTTTCACTTCTCATTTTTAAAAGGAATTTTAATTTCAAACTGCGCGCCATTATCTAAATTATTGACATTTAAGGCACCATTCATATTTTGCTCAATAATAATTTTCGACATGTATAATCCAATACCAGTTCCTTTACCTACTTTTTTCGTAGTAAAATAAGGTTCGAAAATTTTATTAATTATCTCTGAATTAATACCACCAGCATTATCTTCAATAATAACACGTCCATATTTAGAATCACTATCTACTTTAATTTTTATATAAGCATTAGTAATATTATTATCAATTAGAGCATCTTTTGCGTTACTTAATATATTTAATAAAGCTTGGGAAAATTCATTTTCAAAACCAAATACTTTAATTTCACAAGAATCATCAAAAGACATATTTATATTATGATGATCCAATGATGACTCTAATAAAGACATTGTTTTCTTAATTCTACTAGATAAAGTAAACTCTTCTTTTTCTTTATTAGGATTAAAGAAACCTCTAAAATCATCAATTGTCTTAGACATACTTTTTGTAATTTTATTTGCTTTTTCAATAGATCTATTCATAAATTCATCATCTAAATCGTCTGTATCATATGAAAATTTAATATTTTGAATAACTAAACCTAAACTATTTAAAGGTTGTCTCCATTGATGTGCAATATTACCAATCATTTCTCCCATTGAGGCTAATTTTGATTGCTGAATTAATATAAATTCTTGTTCTTTTCGTTTTGATATCTCATTTAATACTTTTTTTTCTAGTTCTTCATTTAAGTTTTCTAACTTCATATTAATTTTTTTAGCTTCGCTAACTTTTTTAATTGTATAAAATATTGATAAAAAACCAAAAACTATCATTAATAATAAAATTTCATCAACTTCATATTCTTCATGCTCATGTAAATAATCAACAAGAACTTCAAATGTATCAAAATAACTTAATATTAACCATAAAATAATTGATGCAATAATATAAATAAATAAATCTTTATATAAATCAATTTTGTCTATCATAATTTTCCTTGTCAATAATATTTAAAGTCTTAATTTCAGATGTTTAAAAATTTCAATTTTCTTACTTTTTCAAATGTAGTGATTTAAATTTTATGATAAAGAGATAAAAATAATTTTTTACTGATATTGTTTATAAAATGATAATAGTAATTATAGAATAATAATATAGATTAATTAATTAAAAATAAATTAAAATGCAGAATAGAAGTGACAAAAATAATAATAAGTTATTTTGCCACTTTCTAAAGTTATGTTAGTCTTTTTTTGTTGTAGAATCTTCTTCTTTAATTTCTTCTATAGATTCTACTTCATCTGATAAACTTTCGTTAGAATCATTTTCATCTTCTGAATTAGTTTCTTTTTCTTTAAGAGAATCACTATGTAAATCTTCATCTTCAAAAACTGTTCCACCAGTTTCTTTAATTATCTCTCTTACTCTCTCACCTGAAATAACTTCTATTTCAAGTAATTCTGCAGTCATTAGTTCAATTGCCTCTTTATGATCTCTTAATGCTTCTAAAACAACATTATATCTTTCATTTAATACTGATTTAACATGATCGTCAAGGTTTTTAGCCATATTATCAGAGAAGTCTTTTTGTGTTTGACCACCTAAGAATTGGTTTTGTCTTTTTTCTAAAACCATAAGACCAGCAACATCACTCATACCATAAATAGAGGCCATAGATTTAATAATATCTGTAGCTCTCTCAAGGTCATTTCCTGCACCTGTAGAGATTTCATTAATAAATACTTCTTCAGCAGCTCGTCCACCAAGTAATGTATCTACTTCAGCAATTAACTCATGCTTTTGCATTAAGTATTTATTCTCTTCTGGAGTATTTAAAGTATATCCTAAAGCTGCAAGTCCTCTTGGAACAATAGATACTTTATTTACTTTCTTAGCACCCTTAGTAATCTCAGCAATTAAGGCATGTCCAGATTCGTGATAAGCTACAATCTTTCTCTCTTTAGGAGAAATTCTTCTAGATTTTTTCTCTAAACCAGCAATTTGTCTCTCTACTGCTTCTTTGAAATCACTTGGGTCAACTTGATCTTTTTTAGCACGACCAGCAAGTAGTGCCGCTTCATTAATGATATTTGCTAAATCAGCACCAGCTAAACCAGCCGTCATTTTAGCAACTTCTTTTAAGTCAACATTTTTACCAAGTTTTACATCTTTAATATGAACATTTAAAATTTCAATTCTACCTTCATAATCAGGTTTATCAACTAAAACTTGTCTATCAAATCTACCTGGTCTTAATAATGCAGGATCTAAAACTTCTGGTCTATTAGTAGCAGCTAAAACAATAACAGGAGCTGCTTCTGTTGAGAAACCATCCATTTCAGCTAATAATTGATTTAAAGTTTGTTCTCTCTCATCATTACCACCCATAGGTCCACCAGATGCTCTAGATTTACCAATTGCATCAATCTCATCAATAAAAATAATTGCAGGTGCAGATTTTTTAGCTTGCTCGAATAAATCTCTAACTCTAGAAGCTCCAACCCCTACAAACATTTCAATAAATGCAGAACCAGAAACAGATAAAAACTCAACGTCAGCTTCACCAGCAACTGCTTTTGCTAATAGTGTTTTACCAGTTCCAGGAGGTCCTACTAATAAAACACCTTTAGGAATTTGTGCTCCTAGTTTTACATATCTATCTGGATCAGATAAGAAATCTACAACTTCTTGCACTTCTTCTTTAGCTTCTTTATTTCCAGCCATATCAGCAAATTTAACATTTGGTTTTTCAGAGTTGATCATTTTTTTAGAAGATCCAATTCCAAGAATTCCTCCTGAACCACCACCCATTGACTTTTGCATTCTTTTAGCAATAAACATCCAAATAGCAAAGAAAATGAAAATAGGTAAAACCCAACCAAATAAAATATCAGCTAAAACATTCTCTTCATTGATTCCACCGTAATTAATTCCAGCTTTTTCTAATTGAGGAATTAAAGTATCATCTGGGATAACTCTTCTAGCTGTATAAGCTGTAACTTGTCCAGCTGATTTTGAAATAGCTCTAATTTGAGTATTTCCAATACCAACATACTCAATGCTTCCAGAAGAAATTAACTTCTTTAAATCAGAATATGCAATTGTTTTATTTTTTGATGATCCAAAAGCTTGAACTTGAGAATTAGAACCATTTGAACCCATTTGATCTTCTGGGAAAATAGCTTTAAATGCAAAAATTGTTACAATTGAAAAAATTACAAAAACTAATAATGGATTATTGTTAAAAAAATTGTTATTGTTTCCACCATTATTATTGTTGTTGTTTTGTTGTTTATTATTCATAAACTAAGACTCCTTATTTTTATAGACAACTGAAACCCATTCATTCTTATGAATTAACTCTAGTTGTTCTAAATCTTTAAATTTATTTTTAACTCTATCAATGTGTTTATCTAATATACCTGAAATAATTAAAATACCATTTTCATTTAAACACTTCTTTAAATCACTTGCAATCATTGTTAAAACATCTGCAACAATATTTGCAATAACTACATCATATTTTTTAGAAGCACTATTAGCTGAACCAATCCATGATCCATCAAAAGAAACATTGTTTAATTTGAAATTTGAAGTAGTATCAGTAATACAAACTTCATCAGTATCACAAATATCAACTTTACAAGATTTTTTAGCAGCTGCAATAGCTAAGATACCACTTCCAGTACCTACATCTAAAACTGTAGCACCTTCATTTACATAAGTATCAATGGCTTGTACACAAGATGATGTTGTTTCATGATGACCAGATCCAAAAGATAATGCAGGATCAATAATAATATCAATTTTATCTTCTTTTTTCTCTTCCCAAGATGGTCGAATAAAAAAGTTTCCAATTTCAACAGATTTTACTGATTCTTGATATTGTTTAATCCAATCAATATTTTCTTTTTTTTCACATTTAGTTTCACATTCAGTATCTAATGCTTGTGCAAATTGATTTATACCAAATTCAACATTTGATAAATCTTCTTCACTTCTTGCAATTAAAATACCATTGTCTTCTTCAATGGCTTGATTAGTTAGAGATGTTAATAATTCCAGAAAAAGTTCATAATTTTTCACAGGTTTTATTGTTAGTTCGTAGTAATATTCAGACAAATATATCCTTTTTTTAACTATGCAAAATTAATACATTTTACATAAAATAAGATATTTTATCTAAATAATTTTTTGATTACTATTAAAAGGACTTAAAAGAAGTTTTCTATCATATCTCTCATTACTTTTGGGTCAGAAATTTTATTGATTAAATCCCTGAATTCATGAGCACCAGTATAGCCTTTTGAGTAAGAATGTAATAGTTTTCTAAACATTATTGCACCATGTACTCCATGGAACTGTAATACCGCATCATAATGTTCTAATATTATCTCTTTTTTCTTTTCTTCTGAAATATCATCAATACCATGTTTTAATTGATAAAACACCCAAGGTTTACCAATAGCTCCACGACCAATCATAACTCCATCAGCTTTTGTATATTCTAATACTTCTTTAGCTTTATCATAATCTTTAATATCACCATTGGCAATAACAGGAATACTTACAGCTTCTTTCATTGCTTTAATTGCATCATAATCAACTGGAGCTTTATATTTTCCAGCTCTTGTTCTACCATGTACTGCAACATAATCTACACCACAAGCTTCTACTGCTTTTGCAATCTCAACTGGAATTTTATCATTAACACCAATTCTTACTTTAGCAGTTGTATACTGTTTATTTGAATACTGTTTAACTGTTGATAAAATTTCTTCTAACTTATTTAAATCTCCTAAAAGATTTGAACCTGAACCATGAGAAAATACTTTTGGTGCTGGGCATCCACAGTTTAAATCAATTCCATCAATTCCAGGGATATCATTTAGAATAAGAACTGCTTCTTTTACTAAGTCAGCATTATTTCCTGCAATTTGTACAATATATGGATCTTCTGATGGAGATTTTTCTATCATTCGAAGTGTTTTTTCAGATTTGTAAACTAAAGCATTAGAAGAGATCATTTCAGAAACAGTAATATCTGCACCAAATTTTTTAACTACTGATCTAAAAGGTAAATCAGTATAACCAGCAAGTGGCGCAAGCACCACAAGGGGCTTGCTAAAATCAATCTTTTTTTCCATTATTTATAAGAAATCGACTCTAAGTCGTAGTGTTTTCCAGCTTCTTTTAAATCTAAAAGTGCTTTATATGCAGTTAATTCACCTTCTGCTGAAGGAGCTACTACTTCTCTTATTTTCTCAATCATTTCATATTCAAATAACACATGTAAATAAGCAGGTGTTGCTTCGTCTAATTCTGTTGATAACTTTTCAAATAATGCAATAATTTGATCTGGTTGTAAAATTGTTTCATAATTCTTAGCTAATGATAAGTAATCTTCATTAGTATAATTTAAATCTTTAACGATTTTTAATATCTCTTCAGGTGTAAAGCCAAATTCATTATTAGCTGCATCTTTTTCAAATAATAATTTAGCTAACTCTTTATCTAATTTGATATTTTTATAAAGTTTTTTTACAGTAGTCATTGTTTTATCTCTTAAAACATTTTTAAATGCTTGATTAACAACTTCTGCTGAATAGTTTTCTGTTTTCTTTAATACATCAACTGCAAAATCAATTTGCTCATTAACTTTATTAATCATATTTTGATTAGCTAATGAAGAAATTTCACTTAATTTTAATGATTTGTCATTAACGTGTTTTCCAACTTTAATATCTTGAATACTTGCAACTATTTTATTTAATTCTTCATCAGTTGAAGAGAATGCATTATCTTTAACACTCAATTGAAATTGACCTAGAATTGAAGACAAGCTTTTAAAGGCTTTTGTTTTAAATCTTTTATTAAAACTTTTTTCTAATAAATTAGATTTAAGTAAAGAAAGCATCATTTCACTATCTTTATTTATTGCTCTTTGTTTAAATACACTTATTAAACCATAAAATAATATATGACCAATTGTAGCAATAAATAATAACACCACTGGTACTATAATCCATACAGCAACTGGTAAAGCTAAAGAGATATCAAGTATAGTAACTTTATAATCCCCTAATTCTAAACTAAATACATAGCCATACATTGCTACAATAAATAATATAGAAAAAATAACATACTTCTTAAAACCCATCTTATATCCTTTTTACTATTTTTCTACTTCGTAAATCTCTCTACAAGGTGTACAAAATTTTGCAAATGGTTTCGCTCTTAATCTACCAATTGCAATTGATTCATCACACATATCGCAAACCCCATATGTTCCAACTTGAATTCGTTTTAAAGCTTCTTCGATTTCTTTAAGCTCTTTAATTTGCTGATTTGCAATAATTCCTTCTTTAAAAGAATCACTAGAAACTTCTGCATAATCAAACTCATCATTACACTCTGAGTTTTTTAAAGAGTTAATACTCTCACGACTGTCATTAATACTATTTGTAATAGTCTCTTTTCTTACTAATAGTACTTGCTTTAATTCTTCGATCTGTTTCGCGTTAGCCACATCATTCCCTTATAATTAAAATTTTGCCATTATACAAAAAATATAATAAATTATTTATGATATGGATGGTTATTTTTTATCGCAAGTGCCCTGAATATCTGTTCAGTCAAGACAACATTTGCAACTTTATGAGCCATCGTTAAATCGCTAAGAGATATTATACTATCACATTTCTTTAAAAACTCCCGTTGGAATCCAAAGGCACCACCAATAAAAAAATTTATTACATTTTTACCATCTATTAAATCTGCAAATTTGTAAGAATCAACCTTTTTTCCTAAAACATCTAAAGCAATATTATAACCTTTTAGCAAAGGTTCATAAACATCGCTATAAGATTGTTGAGCTTCTTTTTGTCCAATTGTTTGAGCTTTTGCTATATTTTTATTAAAAATATAGTGAACTTCAACTTTTGCATATTTAGAAGACATCTTAATAAATTCTTTTATTAAGGTATCAAAATCATCTCTTGAAGGTTTAATAATAGCATAAATATTAATTTTCATAAAATCCCGATCCTACAACATTAAATGTAATGTTTTCTATTTTATCTTCTTTTTTAACACCACCAATTGCACAAACTGGATGTTTTGATATTTTGGCTAAATATGATATTTTATTTCCCAATACAGTAGATACATCTTTTGTATTAGTATTTTTATATGCACCTAAACCTATCATGTCTAAATCTAAATCATTTGCTTCTAGAATCTCTAACTCGTTATGAGTAGATAGACCTAATAATTTATTTCCAATTTTTTTTCTAATTAATTTTATAGCTAATGTTTTATCTAAGTGTATTTTGTCAAAATCTTCTTGACCTAAATGCACTCCATCAGCATAATATATTAATTCAATTTTATCATTAATAATTATTGGTATATCTAAATTTGATTTTAGAAACAAAAGATTGTTTTTTTGTTCTTCAATTGATGATATTTTATCTCTATATTGAATTAATTTTACATTATTATTTTTACAAAGTACTACAAATTCATCAAGGGAAATATTTTTTTTAAGAAGAGTCTCATAATCACATAAGACATAAAGAAGATTAGAGACTTCAAGTTTAAAACCTAAAGCCTCCTCTAAATTACTAAACATTAATTAGCAATTTTATCTTTTTTGAACATTTTTAATAGATCATATAATGTTTCTTTCATTTCTGATCTATTAACTACCATATCAATTGAACCCTTATCAAGTAAGAACTCAGCTCTTTGGAACCCTTCAGGTAAATCAGCACCAATAGTTTGTTTAATAACTCTTTGACCTGCAAATCCAATTAAAGCACCTGGTTCTGCCATAATAATATCACCTAAGAATGCAAATGATGCAGATACACCACCCATAGTAGGATCTGTTAATACAGAGATATAAGGAAGCTTAGCATGATCTAATCTTTTTAATGCAGCAGATGTTTTAGCCATTTGCATTAAAGCAAAAGTAGACTCTTGCATTCTAGCTCCTCCAGAAGCTGAAACTATAATTAAACCTTGATGTTTTTCTATTGCTCGATTAACTGCTCTAACAATTTTTTCACCTTCAACTGAACCTAATGAACCACCCATAAATGAGAAATCAAATACAACAATTTGTACTGCTAAATCATTAATAGTACCTTCACCACTAACTACTGATGAAGTTCTACCTGTTTTTTTAACAGCTTGTTCAACTCTTTTCTTATATGAAGTTTTATCAACAAATTTTAAAGGATCGTTTGGTTTTAAATCAGCATCATATTCAACAAAACTATCTTTGTCAGTTAATATCTCTATTCTTCTTTTTGCCCCAACTCTCATATGAAAGTTACATTTTGGACAAATGTTATCTTGATGTTCAACCTCTTTAAAAAACATTAATGCACTACACTCTGGACATTTAACCCAGTGAGAAGGAGCATCTTTTTTAGTAGGTTGTTCTTTTGAACCACTGTCAAAAGAAATTTTGCTAAATAAATTCTTTAAATCCATATCTAAGCCTTTTTATAATTTATAAATTTTTAAATTTTTCTAATTCGTCTAATTTTTCCCAAGGATAGTCACTTTGACCAACTTGACCTCTTGATGCAACATCTGCATAAAGGAAAGTTTCTTCACTTGGTTTATCTAAATTAAATTTATCTGTAATCCATTTAGGAGTTAAAGAAAATTCATTTGAAACGAATTCTGATAATTTATCATCATCATATTTTGTATATGTTCCCATTGTATCTACTGCTACTGATGTTGGTTTAGCAACACCAATTGCATAAGAAATTTGAACATTTGCTTTTCCAGCAAGACCAGCAGCAACAATATGTTTAGCTAACCATCTAGCAGCATATAATCCTGATCTATCAACTTTTGTATAATCTTTTGAACTTTGAGCTCCACCACCAATAGGTGCATATCCACCAAATGAATCAACAATTAGTTTTCTTCCTGTTAATCCTGAATCATGTAATGATGAGTGATTAACATATCTACCTGTTGGGTTAATATGAATAATTGTATCTTCTTTATTATACATATCAGTTGGAAGACCTGTATCATCAATTAATCCTTGGATTAATTCTCTTACTTCTGTAATTGGCATACCATCAACAGATGGTGCACTAACAACTATAGTATGAATTTTTTGAGGCTTACAATTTTCAAAGTTTGCTTTTGTTCCATAATCAACAGTAACTTGTGTTTTAATATCAACACCTAACTTATGATTATGGTTTAAAGCATAATTATATACTTTATCACTTAACATTCTTGCATAAGTAAT
>AYRE01000030.1_pt1 | contig 21891 bp, 25 predicted proteins | sample 183791 | NCBI WGS metagenome assembly AYRE01 (sample SAMN02391470, study PRJNA226580) | bioreactor metagenome | isolation source: day 6 sample from continuous culture bioreactor with low C:N ratio... | place: Germany: Bremen | reverse complement strand
GTATTTCCTGTTCTATTCCTATCACATGTAATACATATTCCTATTGGTGCTTCTGTAATTCCTTCAAGTTTTAGTTTTGAATATATATTCTTTTTTTCTTCATCAAACATCTCTTTTGCTTCATCGTGAGCTACTACAAAAGCATTTTTAATATCTTGTTTAATATTTTTATCTTTTACTACTATGAAATCCCAAGGTTGCATAAATCCAACACTTGGAGAATGATGTGCTGCATCTAATATTCTATTTATTACCTCATCAGAAATTTCATCAGGCAAAAACTCACCTCTTGTATCTCTTCTATTATATATAGTTTTATAAACTGCTTCTTTTTCTTTTTCTGTTATATTCATAGAAATATCCTTTTAAAATATTGCTATTATAACTTGGATAAATATGTATTTAATTAAGTAAATAGTCACATAACTGTAACTATAATGGGTAAGTTATTAGCTCTTTTAAAGAGCTAATATTTATTTTATAAGTGTTTTAATTGTAGTTAACATTCCAGTATGTAAATTATAATTTGATACAGGGAAGTCTAAACTCTCTTCATCATCTAAATTTACTCTATATAAACTTAGGTATTCACCTAATGTTTGTAAATCAATTTGTTCATAATTTACATCTTTATAATCAGTTCTACATAAAGATGCTTTTGTATTTGATTCTTCTAGGATAAATGCCATAGTTCTTAAACACATAAGATCAGCCCATCTAAAATAAAAATCTTCATCTATAGTCTCTACTTTTCTACCTTCTGGTGTAAATAGTAGTTTTTGATCTCTTAATGGTAAAAGTACTGATAATATTGCATCTACATAAGGAAGAATTTTTTCTTTCCAAAAATCTTCTTCTTCACTTTTATCTAAAGCAATAGTATATAACTCTAAAATTTCTTCTCTTGAAGAGTTTACTAGTAGTTCATTTAACGTTTTCATTATTTAACTCTTTTTACTAATTGTTCAGGTAATAAACCTAATGATTCTTCTACTACTTTTGTATCCCCATGATCAATAAAGTCATCTTCATATTCAAATGTTGTTAAAGATACACATATTTTTGAATCATTTAAAAATTCTAAAATAGCAGATCCTACTCCACCTTGCTTTTGAGAATCAGAGAATACATACCAATCATCATATTTAGAAGCTAAAGCCGTTAAAGTTTGTGTATCTAAAGGTTTTACAAATCTTAAATCAAGAACTGCAATATCTTCTTCATGTAACTTCTCAGTTTCACATGCACGTCCAACAGAAGCACCATAACCAATAAATAGTTTATTAGTACTACCTTCTTTTAATAACTCAGATTTACCTAATTCAAAAGGTGTTGATTCATAAGCTACAGGAGTATATGCTCCTCTTGGATATCTAATTGCACATGGTTTATCTAAAGAATAAGCAAAATCAAGTCCAAGTTCTAAAGTTTTATCATCCCTTGGAGCAAATAAAACCATATTAGGAATAAATCTTAAGTATGAAATATCAAATGTTCCTTGATGTGTTTCTCCATCATTACCAACAATACCAGCTCTATCAATAGCAAATACTACAGGTAAGTCCATAAGACATACATCATGAATAATTTGATCAAATCCTCTTTGTAAAAAAGTAGAATAAATTGTAATAAATGGTTTAAACCCTTCTTTTGCCATAGCAGCCATTGAAGTTACTGCATGTTGTTCAGCAATAGCTACATCCCAAAATCTATCAGGAAATTTATCCATTAATTTATTTATACCTGTTCCACTAGGCATTGCAGCAGTTACCCCTACAACGTTTTCATGTTTACAGGCAAGTTGTATTAAAGAATCAGCAAATACAGCAGTAGCAGCTTTTGGAGCTTCTTTTTTAACAAATGCTCCATTATCAACATTAAAAGGCCCTACTCCATGCCAATGTTCATGTTGACCTTCAGCAATTTTATAACCTTTTCCTTTTACTGTTCTTGCGTGAACAATAACAGGTTTACCCATATCTTTTGCAATTTGTAAAGTATCAATTACTTCTTCAATATTGTGTCCATCAATAGGTCCAATATAATCAATACCCATCTCTTCAAATAAAATCCCAGGAGTAATTAACTTCATTGCTTCTTCCATACGTTTAGCAATATAAGTAGTACCTTCTGGCATATTCTTTTTAATGAAAGAATCAACTCTACCTTTAAAACCTTGATAAGTTTTACCAGCAAGTAGTTTTGATAAGTGTTTTGATATAGCACCTATTGGTTTAGCAATAGACATTTCATTATCATTTAGAATAATCACAACGGGAAGTTTTAAATCACCTAGTTCATTAAGTGCTTCATAAACCATACCAGCAGTCATAGAACCATCCCCTATCATTACAACAGGAATTCTATCTTCGCCTTTTAGTTTAATAGACTTTGCAGCCCCAACAGCTAATGAAATAGAAGTAGAACTATGTCCTGCTACAAAATAGTCAGCATCACTCTCATTTGGTTTGGTAAAGCCACTAAGACCACCAAATTGCCTGATTGTTTCAAACTCATCCCATCTTCCAGTTAATAATTTATGAGGGTAACACTGATGTGATACATCAAAAATTATTGGATCTTGAAATGGATTAAACACATAATGCATTCCTACAGTTAATTCCACAGCACCTAAAGTAGAAGAGAAGTGTCCACCTTTTCGTGATACAACATCAATAATTCTATCTCTAATATCTTGTGATACTACTTCTAATTCTTCTAGTGATTTATTTTTTATATCCATGATTTCTTCTTAAAATCTATTTTAATTTTTCTAAAACTTCGTCTAATACTTTAAATACTTTTGTATTTTGCTCATTAGAACCAATTGTAATTCTAATAGCATTAACACCATATCCAGTAAGATCTCTTACAATTACTCCTCTTTGAAGTAATTCTTGAGCTACTTCTTTTGAAGAGTATAAATCTTCAAATTTTATAGTAATAAAGTTTGTATATGAATCAATGTAATCAAAACCTTTTGCTTTTGCATACTCTTCATATCTTTTCATTTCTTCAAAATTCTTAGCAATTGAATCTTGAACAAACTCTTCATCTTTAAGTGCTTCAATAGCAGCAGCTAATGATAAAGTAGTAATATTAAATGGAGCTCTTAATTTATATAAAGTTTTAATAATATCTTCTTGAGCAATACCATATCCAACTCTCATACCACCTAGGGCATAAGCTTTAGAGAAAGTACCCAAATAGATACAATTAGGGAATTTAGTAATTAAGTCTTTAGCATCAATAGCTTTTTTATTATCTTTAAATGTAGCGTACTCTTGGTAAGCACCGTCAACTACAACTAAAGTATCTTCATGTACTTCACTTAAGAAATTATATACATCTTCTTTATCTAAACACTCACCTAATGGATTGTTTGGTAAACATAAGAAAATCACATCAGCTCCATGTTCTTTATACATAGAGGAGAATTGTTCTAAATTATGTTCATCATCTGGTGTTTTTAAAATTGTTGCACCAGTTTGTTTTCCATAAATCTCATACATTGCAAATGTAGTTTTAGACATTAAAATTTTAGAGTTTTCATTACATTTTGAATGAACACAAAACTCTAAAATTTGATCTGAGCCTGAACCAATTACTATATTTTTGTCATTTACATCAAATTTATTTGCTAAGGCTTCTTTTAATTCATACATTGAATCATCAGGATAGATAAACATATTCTTAGCTAACTCTTGAATTTTTTCAGTAACCATAGTAGATGTACCATATGGGTTTTCATTGGATGCAAGTTTAATTACATCTTCTGGATTTACCCCATATTCTCGTACAACTAACTCAATTGGTTTACCTGCTTCATAAGTTGTTACATTTTCTAATACACTATTAAATTTCATTTATAATTCCTATATATCGTGAATTTCTTTTACGTAAGACCCTAGTATTTTTACTGTGTCTTTGTGTTTTTTTAATATTGGTGCTACATTATCATCATCTTGGTGACCATCAAAATCAATAAAGAATATTGAGTTACCTTGAACAATATGTGATTTAATTTTTGTGAAGTTAATTCCAGCAGCATTAAAGTCTGTTAAGAACTCTACTAAAGACCCTTGTCTATCTGGTAATTCAACTAGAATTGATGTTTTATCATTTCCACTTTGAGTATTCTCAAAATCACTAATAATGAAGAATCTAGTTTTATTGTTGTCTTTATCTTCAATGTTTTCAAATAAAATTGGAAGATTATGTAATTTTGCTCCAACATGTGGACAAATAGCAGCACTTCCTGGCTCTTTAACTGCAATTTTTGCAGCTTTAGTTGTTGATTCAATTGGAATTTGTTCAACCTCATCAAGTCCAAAGTTTGCTAAGAATTTTCTACATTGCTCAAAAGCAATATCTTTAGAATAAATTCTTTTAATATCTTCAATCTTATCACAAGTAGTAGCTAAAGTATGATGAATATCAAGTACTACTTCTGCAATGATTTTTAAGTTATATCTATTTAAACAATTAATTGTATCTGTAACAATACCATTAGAAGAGTTTTCAATAGGAACTACTCCAAATCTAGCTTTTTTAGTATCTACTTCTCTAAAAATACCTTTTATAGAAGATATTGATACATATGAACTCATAGCCCCAAATCTACCTTCTGCTGCTTGATGAGTAAATGAACCCTCAGGTCCAAGATATGCTACATTTTCTGGTAATTCTAAATTTCTAGAGATTGCGAAAATTTCTAAAAATAGAGCTTCAATTGCTGCTCTATTTAATTTACCATTATTTAAAGACTCTAATCTATCAATAATAGCTTTTTCTCTCTCTGGTCTATAAATAGCTCCACCACTGTGCGCTTTTAAAACACCAACTTCATGAACTACTTCCATTCTCTCATTTATAAGCTTTAATAACTGATCATCAATGTTATCAAGTTTATTTCTTAAATCTAATAATCCTGCTTCACTCACTTTGTGCCCTTTGTGTTTATGCAATCAAATAATTGATTATTTTAAGTATTCTTCTTCTAAAGCAATTAAATCTTCAAAAGTTTCTCTTTTTCTAATAAGTCTATCTTGCCCATTTTCCACAGCAATTTCTGCTACTTTATTTCTAGTATTATAGTTAGATGCCATTGTAAAACAATAAGCTCCCGCAGAATAAATAGCTACTAAATCATTATGTTCAGTTTGTGGTAAATCAATATTTTTAGCGAAGAAATCTCCACTTTCACATACTGGACCTACTAAGTTACAATCACTTAATTCTTTATTATCATTTAATACTTCTACTTTATGGTAAGCATCATATAAAGCTGGTCTAATTAAATCGTTCATAGCTCCATCAACAATAACAAATCTTTTTTCACCATTTACTTTCTCATAAAGTACTTTAGATACAAATACTCCTGAGTTTCCAACTAAGAATCTACCTGGCTCACATACAATAGTAATATCAAGACCAAATAAACACTCTAAAATTGATTGTGCATATTCATTAGTATCAATTAATGTTTCATCATCATAAACAATACCTAATCCACCACCAACATCAAAGAAAGATAAGTCAATTTTAATAGCTGCAAGGTTATTAACTAAATCTGCAACGATTTTAACTGATTCTTTAATTGGCTCTAATTGTGTTAATTGAGATCCAATATGACAATGAATTCCAGTTGGTTCTAATGATTTAGAATTTTTACATTGGATATACATTCTTTTTGCTGTATCAATATCTACACCAAATTTATTTTCATGTAGACCAGTTGAAATATAAGGATGTGTTTGAGGATCAATATTAGGATTTACTCTAATAGAAATTCTAGCAACCACATTTAATTCACTTGCAATAATTTCAACTCTATCAAGTTCCGCAGCACTCTCAACATTAATCATTAAAATACCAAGTTCTAATGCTTCTTTGATTTCTGAATCAATTTTTCCAACCCCAGAAAAAATGATTTTATATGGTGCAATACCAACTTTTAATGCTCTTTTTACTTCACCAATTGATACACAATCAGCTCCTGCACCTAAGTCTGCTAAATGTTTAATAACAGAAAGATTTGAATTTGCTTTTACTGCATATGCTAAAAGTGATTTTCTCGCTTTAAATGCACCTTTTAATTCATTATATTGTCCCGTAATATGATCAAAATCGTATACATAATATGGTGTTTGATATTTGTTTGCTAATTCTTTAAAATCAATATTCATTTTTTTATTATTTTCCTATTCTCTAAAATCTTAATTTAAAATTTGCCCTAATAAATTTAAAAGTAAAACTTTCTAATAAAAAGTAAATAAGTGGTAGAAAGATAAGGTTTTGAGTAAAGACCAAGACGGAAAGTAAATTTTGAGCAGGAGCTTACATAAAGTAAGTGAGTGTTCAAAATTTACTTGACAACGCAGGTATTTGCCAAAAGCTTATGCTTTATACCTACTTATCAGTTCCATTCCAAGCTATCGTTGGTCTACCATCTTCGTCGAATTTAACTGCTGGCATACCCATTACATTATAACCACTATCTACATAGTGAATTTCACCTGTAACTGCTGAGCTTAAATCAGATAATAAATACATACCTGAGTTTCCAACCTCATCAATTGTTACATTTTTCTTTAATGGAGCATGTGCTTCATTCCATTTAAGCATAAATCTGAAATCACCAATACCAGCTGCTGCTAAAGTTTTAATAGGACCTGCAGAAATAGCATTTACTCTAATTCCATCTTTTCCTAAATCTTCAGCTAAGTATTTTGTAGTCATTTCTAATGCAGCTTTTGCTACACCCATTAAGTTATAGTTAGGGATGTATTTAGCTCCACCATAATAAGTTAATGTTAATACAGAAGAGTTATCTGATAATAAAGGTTTTAATTCTCTTACTACTTCAATTAATGAATAAACAGAAACGTCCATTGCTACATCAAAAGCTTCTTTTGAAATATCATAGAATCTTCCAGATAATCCAGATTTTGGAGCGAATGCAATTGAGTGAACAATAAAGTCGATTTGACCCATATCTTTTTCAATTGATTCTTTTAATGCTTTGATTTCATCAGGATTTGATACATCACAAGGATATACATAATCAGCACTTCCAAATTCATCAGCAATAGGAACAACTCTTTTCTTTAATGAGTCATTTAAATAAGTAAATGCAATTTCAGCACCTTGAGCGGCACATGCTTTAGCAATACCATAAGCAATAGACTTATTATTTGCTACTCCTAAAATTACACCTTTTTTACCCTTCATAAACATTATACGTCCTTTGTATTTTCGATAATTTGTTTGAAATCTTCAACTATCCATGAGGCAGTACCAATTAAAGCACCATCAACACCATCTAATTGACAAATTTCTCTAACATTAGCTACTTTAACTGATCCACCATATAATAATGGCTTTTCAATTTTAGACTTAATTGCTGAGTGAACATTTGTGATATCGTCGTTAGTTGCAGTAACTCCAGTACCAATTGCCCATACAGGTTCATAAGCTAATACTAAATTTTCATAATTAGTATCTATACCTTCAAATTGTTCATAAACATATTCTAAAGTTTTTTCTAAACCTTGCTCTTTTACTTCTAATGGCTCACCAATACAATAAATAATCTTGTATCCAAGCTCAGAATAAAAAGCAAATTTCTTAGCTATTTCTTCTTGGCTTTCACCTAGAACATGTCTTCTCTCAGAATGTCCTATTAAAATAGTTTTAATTGAAAATTCATCCAATTGTGTAGTTCCTATTTCACCAGTAAAAGAACCCTTAGCTGTTGCATAAGCATTTTGGGCTCCAATAGTGAAAGTAGAAACTGTATCAAATGAATCAAGAGATGTTGATGTTGGGAAAATATATACATCACTTGATATTTCATTTGTTTTTAAAAATTCATTTACTTCATTTACAAAAGAAGCTGTTGATTTTCTAGTATGATTTGTTTTAAAATTACTAGCAATAATTGCCATTAGTTATCCTCAAGTACAAGTGCTTTAACACCTGGTAAAATTTTACCTTCAATTAATTCTAAAGAAGCTCCACCACCAGTTGAAATAAATGTCATTTCATCTTCGTCACCTGTAACTCTAACTAAGTCAGCAGTATCTCCACCACCAACAACAGTTGTAGCATATGAAGAAGCAACTGCATGAGAAAGTTTAGTACTTCCTTTAGCAAATTTATCCATTTCGTAAACACCCATAGGTCCATTCCAAAGAATAGTATGAGCATCTTCTAAAGCTTGTGCAAATAACACAGACGTTGCAGGACCAATATCCAGACCCATCCAACCTTTAGGAATTTCTTGAGTAGTTGTAGGTTTTGCAAATGCTTCTGCATCAAATGCTTCTGCTGCAACAACATCTACTGGTAAGTATAATTTAACACCTAATTCTTTTGCTTCATCCATAATTTTTAAAGCTTCTGGAATTAAATCATCTTCAACTAATGAATTTCCAACTTCATGTCCTAAAGCTTTTAGGAATGTAAATGCCATTCCTCCACCAATTAAGATTTTATCAACTTTTGGTACAAGGTTGTGTAATGCTTCTAATTTACCAGAAACTTTAGAACCACCAACAATTGATACAAATGGTCTTTTTGGCTCATTTACAATATGATGGAAAAACTTGATTTCTTTAGCAAGTAAGAAACCAGCAGCTTTTGAATCAATATTAAAATGTTGTGCAATACCTTCAACAGAAGCGTGAGCTCTATGTGATACACCAAAAGCATCATTGATATATACATCAGCCATAGATGCTAATTTAGAACTTAACTCTTCATCATTTTTAGTTTCACCAGATTCAAATCTCATGTTTTCTAAAAGTAAGATATCTCCAGCTTCTAATGATTTTGCAATAGAAATTGTTTCATCACAAACAATTCCTGGAGCCATTTTAATTTCTTGTTTTAATAAAGTATGTAATCTTTTAGCAATTGGTTTTAAAGAAAATTCTTCTTCAAAACCATTTTTTGGTCTACCAAAATGAGATGCTAAAATAATAGAACAATCATTATCAATACAATATCTGATTGTATTTAAAGCAGATCTAATTCTTCTATCATCTGTAATATTGTTGTATTCATCCATAGGAACATTAAAGTCACATCTAATGAATACTTTTTTATTTGCAATATCAATATTTTTTATTTCTTGTAATTTCATTCAGTTTTACCTTGTATATTATTAGTTTGTTGCTACGTGTACACCCATGTCAACAAGTCTAGTAGAATAACCCCACTCGTTGTCATACCATGAAAGAACTTTAACCATATTGTTTTCAATTACTTGAATAGTATCTAAAGGAACAACAGTTGATAAAGACTCACCGATAAAGTCAGAACTTACTCTACCTTCAACATCAACACCTAAGATACCAGCTAATTTACCATTAGAAGCTTCTGTAAATGCAGCTTGAATTTCTTCTAAGCTTGTATCATTTTTTAAAGTTACTGTTAAATCAACCATAGAAACATTTGGAGTTGGTACTCTAATTGCTTGACCATTTAATTTACCGTTTAAGTGAGGCATAACTTTTCCAATTGCTTTTGCAGCACCAGTTGATGCAGGAATTAAGTTAGTAGCTCCCGCTCTTCCTTTTCTTGGATCTTTTTTATCTTTAGCATCTAAAATTGGTTGAGAAGAAGTGTATGAGTGAATAGTAGTCATTAAACCTTTTTCAATTCCAAATTTATCATCAAGTACTTTAGCAACAGGAGCTAATCCATTTGTAGTACAAGAAGCATTTGAAACAATTGCTTGACCAGCATAAGTCTCTTCATTTGCACCCATAACAAAAGTTGGTGTATCATCTTTCGCAGGTGCGCTCATTACTACTTTTTTAATTCCATTGTCAATATATGCTTGACAAGACTCTTCAGTTAAGAAAGCACCTGTACATTCTAAAACAACTTCTGCACCAAAGTCAGTAAAGTTTAATTTAGAAGGATCTCTTTCACTCATTAATTTTGCTTTATCATTACCAATATAAATAAAACCATCTTCAACTTTGATGTCTGATCTTTTACCATGAACTGTGTCATATCTAAGATTATATTGAATCATTTCTTCACTACCACTAGCATTTGCAGCTACTAATTCAACATCAGTTCTGTCAGCAACGATTCGCGCTACACATCTACCAATTCTTCCTAATCCATTAATTGCAACTTTAACAGCCATATTTTCCCTTTATTTAAATCTAATTTGGTAGATATTTTATCCAAATATTGCTATAATATTATTTAAGTATATTATAAAGGTATTAAATAGGTGCAACTAGCAATATTTGGTGGAAGTTTTGACCCAATTCATATAGCACATGAAGCTATTGTAAATAAGGCATTAAATTCCCTAGAAATAGATAAGATAATTGTAGTTCCTACATATTTAAATCCTTTTAAAAGTAGCTTTCATTATGAACCTAATATTAGATTTAATCTATTAAAAAAAGTTTTTAACAATAATCCAAAAATTGAAATTTGTGATTACGAAATCAATCAAAATAGACCTGTCTACTCAATAGAAACAGTTAATTATTTGAAAAACTTATATAAACCATCGAAAATTTTTATAATTATTGGTGAAGATAATATAAAAGATTTAAATAAATGGAATAACATAAATGAGTTAAAAGAACTAGCTCAATTTGTTGTTTTTAAACGTTTGGGATTTGAGAATGATAAACTAAATGATTTTAAAACTTTAGATTTAAATATTGATATTAGCTCAACACAATTGAGAGAAAAAGTAGATTTAAGCTATATACCAGAACAAATAAAAGAAGACATTTTAGAGCTTCAACAAACAAAATAAAAGGTAAATTTTTGAATAGATTAGAAACAATCAAAAAAGTATTAGACGAGAAAAAAGCAGAAAATATTGAAGTTATTGATTTAACTGACAAAGACTATTTAGTTGATTACGTTGTAATTGCAACAACATTAAACTCTAAACATGGTTTTGCATTATTAAACTACTTAAAAACTGAATTAAAACCATTAGGTGAAGAATTTTTAAGAGTTGATGAAGATGATGAGTGGACTATTTGTGATTTAGGGGATATGTTTATTAATCTAATGAGCGAATCTGCAAGAGCTAAATACTCTTTAGAAGAGTTCTTAAGTGAATTAAATACTAAAGAAGTATAAGGGAAGAAGAGTTTTACTCTCCTCCTCTCATTACTTTACCGTAATTTGATGTAGCATCTTTTGCTCCACCCATATTACCAGTATATATAGCTATTCCAATTCCTAAAGCAAATATAATCAAAAACCATTTCATTACATAATCTCCTTAGCCGTTATTCCTAAAATTGATAAACCTACACGTAAGCTTAACGCAGACATACTTAAAACTTTTAAATATACATTCTGGTTTTCACTACCAACAACTTTATTATCATTGTAGAATCTATGAATAGAAGAAGCTAAAGAATTTAAATATTCAGTAATCTTCTGCATATCTCTTTTTGCAAATGCTTCATTTAAAACATTACCTAACAATAATGATTCATATACAAGATTTAAACCATCTTGATTTAAGTTAGCAAAACTTTCACTTTTAACATCATCAATAGTTAATTCAGCTTTTTTGAAAACCTGATTAATTCTTGCATGTGCATAATTAATATAAAATACTGGGTTAGAAGAATCTTGATTCTTTAAACTGTCAATATCAAAATCTAGATGAGTATCACTTTTTTTAGTTAAAAACACAAATCTTAAAGCATCAGCGCCAATTTCTGCTGTAATATCTGACATTAAAATCACATTACCAGCTCTTTTTGACATTTTATAAGGCTCTCCACCCTTTAATAATTGAACCATTTGAGATAAAATGATTTCTAATTTCTCAGAATCATTACCTAAAAATTCAATTGCTGCTTTAACTCTTTTGATATAACCATGATGATCAGCTCCCCAAATATTAATATATTTGTCAAAAGATCTATCATATTTATCTTTATGATAAATAATATCACCTGCAAGGTATGTTGGAATACCATTGTCTCTTACAACAACTCTATCCGAATCATCACCATGATCAGTTGATTTTAAATAAACTTTGTCATCTTTATTATATAAAGAACCATTTTCTTCTAATACAGATTTTGTTTCATCCCAAGAAGTATATAGAGATTTTTCAGAAACAAAAGTATCAAAAGTAACACCTAAATCTCCTAAATCTTTAATGATAATATCCATAACTAAATCTTTTGCAAAAAATGCAATTTCTTTATATTTAGAATCATCATAAATGATCTCTTTTCCAAATTTCTCAATTACAGCTTTGGCAATATCTAAAAGATAATCACCTCTATAATAAGTTTCTGGATATTCCACTTCTTCTTCAAAAATAAAATCTCTTGCCGCTAAAGAAACAGATAAACCAAGTAAATCCATTTGAGCACCAGCATCATTGATATAATATTCAGTTTGAACATCATATCCTAAATGTCTACCAACTCTTGCAATTGCATCACCTGCAATTGCACCTCTTGCATGACCAATATGTAAAGGGCCCGTAGGGTTAGCAGATACATATTCTAAAAGAATTTTTTCGTCTTTTTTCTCTTCTTTTGCAAAATTTGATTCATTTGCAATTGCGTCATCAACTAATGATTCTAAAAATGAATTAGATAATTTAAAGTTAATAAACCCTTTAACTGATTCAACTTTTTCAAACATAGGTGAGTCTACAAACTTTGAAGCTAAGTCCTCAGCAATAATCATTGGTGATTTTCTTAACTCTTTAGCTAGAGAGAAAGCAATTGGTGTTGCGTAGTGACCTAAAGAAATATCTTTAGGCTTTTCTAGAACTACATTTGTTTCTAGAACTTTTTCAATATAATCTTTTACTAAATTCTGCAATTCGTTCTCTTATACTGTTTTAGTTTCGTTAGTGTCTTCTGATTTCTTCTCAGCTTTCTTCTCGATTTCATCAGCTTTTTTAGTATCAACTACTTCTTCATCATCTTCTTTTACAGCTTTTTTGAAGTTTTTAATTCCTGAACCTAAACCTTTTGCAAGTTCTGGGATTTTTTTACCTCCAAATAGTAATAATACAACTAGAGCAATTAATATCCATTCCATACCACCTGGCATACCCATGATATATCCTTCATAATTTAAATTTATTGATTTTAACGTTATTATAGCTATTTAATGCTTAAATCAAATGATTTGAATCAAGATAAAAAAGTTATTATTTTAGAAAGAAATTTAGAATTTTATAACCAGTTCCAGCAGCTATAATTGTGCCAAAAAGATTAAGTGCCATGTTACTTATGGCTAAATATATTGATGTTCCAAAAAGTAAATATGATTCTATAGCAAATGTAGAATAAGTAGTTAAAGCCCCAAGAAAACCCGTAGTTAAGAATGCTTTTAAAGTATCTGATACAGTAATATGAGTAAAGTAAGCAAAAAGTATACCTATAATAAATGATCCAATTAAGTTTACCAATAAAACTCCTACAGGAAATTCTAAAGGAATATATCTATTAGTTAAGTGTATAGTATAGGCTCTAGCAATTGCACCAAGAGAACCCCCTGCTCCAATTGCTAAAATTGTTTGCCAACTAAGCGACATGATTCTTTATTTCTTTTTGAAAAGCTTCATTCATCTCTTTTTCCATTTGCTCAAACCAATCAGTTTTTTTATCAGCTTGAACTGGGTCTAGATAAATCACTTTTACAATTCCAGGTTTTGCAATTAATCTTTGAGAATCTAAAATAGTTTTAGTATTAAATAGTAAAATTGGTTGAACTTTTAATCCATGTTTATTAGCTACCATTTTTGCACCTGGCTTAAATGATAACATCTCTTTTCCATTAGATCTAGTACCTTCAGGAAACATTGCAATTGGTCGTCCTTTATTTAATCTATTTTTAGTCTCTTTTAATAAAGTCATAATTCCAGCTTTATTTTCCCTATCAATAGATATCATTCTAGGAGCTTTTATAATATGTCCAAAGAAAAATAAATCAGAAATTTCTTTTTTTGCAACCCAAGCTAAGTCTCTTGGATGGATATGTTCCATTACAATAATATCAAGTAAAGATTGATGGTTTAACATTACCATGTCACATGAATCATCTAACTTACCTTCAGTTTCTAAAGTAATACCTAAAAACTTCATTTGTATTTTCATCCATACTTTAATTACTTTATGTGTATGATTTCTGAACATGTACATTAAAGCAATAGTAATTGCAACAGTAATTGAGAATTGTATTAATATTATAATTCCTCTAATTCTTCCCAAAGTTCTCTTCCTTTATCCAGCCTATAAATTTATTATCTATTCCCATAACTTTTATGAAATCTTTTTTTGTATTTAAAACTTCAACTTTCTGGTTGTTTTCTAACTTAAAGAATATTGTTGAGTTTTTTGTTGGTAATATATATACAAATGAATCTTTTTTTACAATACCAGTTCTATTAGGCATTAAATATAAAGCAGTAATTATAAAAAGTACAATTGATATATACATATATAATTTTGTTCTTTTCCATATATATAATAAAAGGAATAATACAAAAATTACTGCAACTGCAATCTTTTTATATTTTTCAAAATTTGAATCATTTGGATTTAAATCAGTTTGAGTACTAACTAATTCATTTTGTAAAATCAAAGGAATAGTAATATCTACAAAACTTCTTGTAGAAGTGTTATAGTAATTAAATATTACTTTCTTTTTATGCACAGGCATTACAAAATAATAAATTAGGTTCTGTTTAGGGAATTCATCCTTAATATTTGAGACACCCTGTTCTTCTATATTATCTAATGAAAAATCTTCTAAGTTTGAATCAATCGCATCAATATCTATTATTGTCAAAGACTCTTTGTTGTTGTATTGCTTAGTCTTATAAGCTTTTAATACTAAGTCCTTTGCAATAATATTTGAAAATCGTTTATCTTTTGTAGCAATATTTGAATAAGAAATATTTGCAGGAGATAATAAACTTGTTTCCACAGTATTTCCAGCATTAAGTATATTAATTTCTAAAGAAGGTAAAACAAATGTTCCATTGCCTGCTTTGAAATAATACCTATTTTCATATACATTATCAGAAATTAATTCCCATGTTGAATTAGGATTAATTACATCAATATTATTTCCATCAATAAATGAAGTATTTATTGATTCAAAATTTTTTGTTGTAATTAATGCTTTAACAACTATTTCAAATTTCTGGTTTTTATAAACTTGTTTTGGAAAATCTTTATAAGAAACATATAGATTTTTTGCAGCGTAAGCACTTATACATAAGAAAGTGTTGATTAAAATTATTACGAGTAGTTTTTTCATAATATCTCAGTTAATAAAAAAGAGATAGCTTAAGCTATCTCTTTATTGTAAAAAACCTTTTAGCATTCTAACACCATCGTCACAACCTAAAAGCTTTTCAATAGCTCTTTCTGGATGAGGCATTAAACCAAATACGTTTTTCTCTTTATTACAAATACCAGCAATATTTGCAACAGAACCATTGATGTTAGTAGTATTACCCTCTTCATCACAGTATTTTAATAAAATTTGACCATTTGCTTCAAGTTCATTAAAACCTTTTTCATCAATAAAGTAGTTACCATCATGATGAGCAACTGGGATGTTAACTGTTTCATCTTTTTTAAGTAAAGATAAAAATACGTTATCATTATCGATTACTTTTAAATTATTGAATTTTGAAATAAAATGTAATGAATCATTTCTTTTCATTGCACCTGGTAATAAACCAGCTTCAAGTAAAATTTGGAATCCGTTACAAATTCCTAATACTTTTCCACCTTTAGCAGCATATGCTTGAACAGATTCCATAATATTAGCAAATCTAGCAATTGCACCAGATCTTAAATAATCTCCATATGAGAATCCACCAGGGATAACTAATAAATCAGTATCTTCTGGAATGTTTTTATCTTTATGCCAAATAATTTCTACATCAGCTCCAAGTTTTTCAAAAGCATATTGTGTATCATATTCACAGTTAGTACCGGGAAATTGTAATACTGAAATTTTCATATTAACCTACTATTTCGATATCGTAATCTTCAATTACTGTATTTGCAAGTAATTTTTCACACATATTTGCAACTTCTTCTTTAGCTGCAGCTTCATCAGATGCGTTAAGTTCAATAATGATTTGTTTACCAATTCTTACATCTTTAACTACTTCTTTAAATCCTAAAGTATCTAAAGCGTGATGAGTCGCTTTACCTTGATCATCAAGAACACCTTGTTTTAATGCTACGTTTACAATTGCTTTCATTTATTACCTTCAATTTATTTTTTGGGATTATATCTAAAACCACCTTTAGGTAGTTTAGACAAAGAAAACATTGCTGTTTTCTTCTATTATTTACTTACCTAATCTTTTAAGAATAGTATTATATCCATCTAGAATTCCATTTTTTATTGAATCTGGAACATCTACATCTAACTTTTCACCTGCATTTAATGCTTTTGATTTTTCTTTCCAATCATTAGCTTTACCGAAATCTCTTAAGATTTGTTTATCCATTGAAATATAGTTAGCTGCATCGAAATCTTCTTTAGCAATAAATCTTGAACTTTCAGGTGTTAATACTTCATCACCAAGAACCCACTCACCTTTAGAGTTAATAAAAATTTCAAATTTAGTATCAACAACAACAATTCCATTGTCTTCAGCGAATTTAGTAAAATCTTTGAATAATTTTTCCATAGATGAAATAATCTCAGGGAAAACTTCTCTAACTGTTGCAGAGTTTAAAGGTTCATCTTTAATCCCTTTAGTTGTAGGTGTGAAAATTGGTGTTTCAAATTTATGCCATTGAGCTAAGTCTGAAGATAAATCTAATCCATAAGGATCATTACCTGTTTTACAAGCTTCAAATAAAGAACCTGTTAAATAGTTTCTGAAGATAAATTCGAATTGAACAACTTCTCCATCAATTTCAGATTCTAAAGGTTTACATAGTTCCATGATTTGACATCTAGGTGCTATACTTAAAGATGAATCAACATTCTCAGAAAGAATTGCTGTTCTAATACCTGAATCCTTAGCAAATGCTGCACCATTGTTAGAAATAGTTGTTTGAGAAACACCTTTTCCATCAATTTCAAGATTTAATGGAATATCAAATACTGAACATCTATCACTTCTTACTAATAATACTTTTGCATCATCACCTGGACATGTGTATAAATCAGCATTTTTACCAATATAGAATAAATTATATCCTAAGTCTTCTAACTCAGAAATACCCTTTTGAGTTGTAGTTTTCTTTGATTCTGGCCAAAGACCAAGTGCTACAATTTCACTTATTTTCATTTAGTCTCCTATTATTTATTAAAAATTATTAATGATTTTAAAATACCAATTGATGTATTTAATTGATTATCATCATTTATTTGTTCTTTAGTGATGATTTTGTCATCATCTTTTTTTGTCTCTTTTTTTACTTTTTCACCGTCAACTTTTTCAAGTTCACCTTCAAGGTGTTTTTTTAGATCAGCTTCTTTTATTTTAAACTCTGAATCTTTTTCTTCAGTTACTTTTCCAGTATAGGCAATAACATCAGGAGTTACACCTTTTGCTTGAATTGTTCTACCGCTTGGTAAATAATATTTTGCAATTGTTAATTTAATATTTTCTGTTCTATCTTTGTTTATTGGAAGTACTGCTTGAACTGAACCTTTACCAAAAGTTTTTTCACCAATGATAATAGCTCTTTTGTGATCTTGTAAGGCTCCAGATACAATCTCTGATGCTGAGGCAGAACCTCCATTTACAAGGACAACCATAGGTAGTTTTGAGATAGTATTAAATGAACTTGCATCATACTTCTCTTCATCTTCAACACTTCTACCTTTTTGAGAAACAATTACACCATTGTCTACAAAAGCATCTACTACTCCAATAGCTTGAGATAATAAACCACCTGGATTATTTCTAAGATCTAGAATAATACCTTTTGTATCTTTGTTATTTTTAATTGCCTCTTGTAGTTTTTCTGTTACTTTAGAATCAAAACTTGAAATTCTAATGTATAAAAGTTCTTCTTTTTCAATCTTTTTTGAAAATACTGATTGAATCTTAATAATATCTCTAGTGATTTTGATTTTTAGAGGTTTTGTTTCACCTTTTCTAACAACAGTAAGTGTAATGTCAGTTTTTGGTTTTCCTCTCATAATTGAGACAGCATCATCTAAAGTCATGTTTAGAGTAGCTTTGTCATTTATTTTTAAAATAATGTCTGAAGATTTTACACCGGCTTTAAAAGCTGGAGTACCATCAATTGGAGAAATAACAGTTAATGCACCATCTCTTAATCCAACAGTAATACCAAGACCACCGAATTCACCTTTAGTTTGAATATTCATTTCTTTTGATGATTTAGTATCTAAATATGATGAATGTGCATCTAATTCTTGCATTAAGCCTTTTAAAGCTTTATCAACAATCTCTTGCAATTTAATATCATCTACGTAATACTTTTCAACAGTACCGATTACTTTAGTTAATTTTGATAATGATTCGAATCTAGTTTGTTGCTCTTCTTGAGAAATCTGCTTTGCAAACAAACTTTGAGATAAAACTAACGCAATTGACGAGGCTAGGATTAGTTTCTTCATTTATTATGACCTTTAAAATTTATAAAGATATATTATACAAAAAAGTTTATAAAAGTAAGATTTTATTAAAACTTTTGTAACATATCAACTAGTTTATAAAGAGGTTAATCACAATGAGTATGAAAGAAAATGTAAATTTTGTAAAAGATGAATTAAACAGCGAAGAAAAGTTCCTTGAAGGATTCGTAAAAGTTGAAAGATTTTACAAAAAATTTAAGTCACTGATTTTAGGTGTAGGTGGGCTTATTATAGTACTTGCAATTGCGTTTAGTGTTAATAGTTATATGGAAGATGAAAATAAAATCAAAGCAAATATTGCTTTTGATAAAATAATTTTAAACCCAAATGACAAAGATGCATTAGCGACATTAAAAGAAACTAATAAAAGTTTATATAATGTAGCACTTTTCTTACAAGCAAAAAAAGAGAATAAAACTGTAGATGTACAAATTAAATACTTAAAAGAATTAGCTTTATATCAAAAAGCTTTAGAGAAAAAAAGTATTACTGATTTAGGTAATTTATCAATGGAAAATGATTTTTTATTAAAAGAATTTGCAATATTTAATAAGGCTTTATTATTAGCTAATGAAGGTAAATTCAAAGACGCTAAAACAGCATTAAATTTAATTCCTCAAAGTTCAAAAGCTTATGAGTTATCAAGTTTGCTAAAACATTACTTACTTACAAAATAAGGATAAATGATGAAATATTTATTAATTTCATTAACTGCTCTTTTTTTATTTACAGGGTGTTCAAATAAAAAATATTTTGAACCAGAAGATGTAAATGATGAATTAAAAGTTGAGAAAAAAGATCTATCTGATACTATCAAATCTATGAATAGAATTGGTGCTACATTAGAAGATGGAACTGTAATTACACAATATGGTGTGTCAAAATTCAAGTTACCTGAAAACTTTGATTTTATTAATCTTACTAATGAAGGTGATGTAATTGCAACAAATAATAAAGATAGCGTTCTTATTGGAAAGAATGAAATCTTAGTTAAAAATGTTGTAGTTGCAGCTGCACTTAAAGATGAAAAATTGGCTTTAGTATATTCTGATAATTCTATTGAATTAATAGATATTAATACTAAAAAAACTTTATACAAAGAGTATTTACAAAGTTCACTTGCTAATGATTCAAGAATCACAAACCCTTATTTTATGGGAAATCTAATACTATTTCCAACATTAAACGGCAAAGTTATTATTGTTTCATCACTAAATAATGAATCAGTTAAAAATATTGCAGTTGATCCAAAAGGGCAATTTAACAATATCATATTCTTAGATGTTTTAAAAGATTCACAAACACTAATTACTGCAACACCTAATAAAATTGTATCAATTTCAACAAAAGAAATTTTAGCAAAAGAGTATGAAATTAGAGATGTGATTGTTAATGGTGAGTTTGTATATGTAGCAACTATAGATGGTCAAATTATAAAATTAACATCAAGTTTAGTTGAAGTAGCAAAAAAGAAATATCAGTACTCAAAAATAAATGCATTAGCTTATACTGATTCATTATATGCAATTGAATCACAAGGTTATATTATTAATATAGATGAAGAATTTGCAAGAGATGAAATCTATGAATTTGATTTTAATAATGAAGATAGACTTATTGTAATTGACAATAAAGTTTATTTTGATGAAGATTATATAACTCTTCCATAAATAAAAAGTTAAGAGTTAAAACTCTTAACTTAAATTATACTAACTGCTTTTTTTACTTTGCTCATTTTCATAAGCTTGTCTACATTCAGTACAATATCTAGCAAATGGTTTAGCTTTTAATCTTCCAATAGGAATAGTAATTCCACACATGTCACAATTACCATAATCTCCATCTTTAATTCTCTTTAATGCAGCTTCAATTTGCTCTAATTCATCTAGCTGATGATTTGCAATCATCCCTTCTGTAAAAGAATCACTAACAAGTTCAGCATAATCTAAATCATCATTAATTTCTTGACCTTTTAATTCATCAATATTATTTCTACTTCCATTAATATTACTTAGAATCTGTTCTTTCTTTTCTTCTAATATAATTTTTAGATCTTCTATTTGTCTTTCGCTTGCCATAAGTTTTCTCCTTACTTATTTTATAATTATATACTTTTTAATATATATTATATATAAGACTATTTATAATGACAGAATTATAATCCATAATGACAGCAAGGGAGTAGCAATGGACATAGAAAACATAAAAAAAATAATTTTGCAATTTTCAGATGATAGAAATTGGGAAGAGTTTCATAATCCAAAAAATTTATCAATGGCACTTAGTGTAGAAGCTAGTGAGTTAGTAGAGATATTTCAATGGCTAACCTTAGAACAATCAGCTGATTTAGATAAAGATAAAAGAGAACATGCAAAACAAGAAATAGCGGATATTGCTGTTTATTTAATCAGAATGTGCATAAAACTAGATATTAATTTAGAAGACGCAATTATTGAAAAAATGAAATTAAATGAGAAGAAATATCCCCTAGAAGATAATAATGGGAAAAAGATAGAATATGGAAAGAAATCCTAATTAAACTATCTTTGTAAACTCTTCATATAAATCATCACTAAGAGTATTCCTAAGAGTTATCTCTAACTCTATAGGTTTATTCCCTTTGTAGCTTGTGGTGTCCCCTAGACCTAAATATATAAACTTTTGTGTCTTCTTATCCACTTGTACAAATTTTCTTACAAATACATGTAAATTTACTTTTTCATTTATATTATTGATTAATCTAAATCCATCACCTTTTTCTTGACTCATTCCAGGTTTAGAGATATAAGTAAATTTATTTTTTGCTAAAAAATCATTTTTATATTTTGCTGCTTTTGAAAATTTATCTTTCTCAATTGAAATAAATAAAAAGAAATCATTATTATATTTGAGAAAACCACTTCCTCTAAATGAAGAATGGATTTTTTCAAAATTACATAATAAAGCAATATTCAACATATTATAATTCTCATAAAGTTTGAAAAATGGTAAACCATAATTTTCTATTCCAAATTTTTTTTCATAATTAACAATTCCATAACTTATAGAATCATTTATTAAATCTTTATATCTATTATTTTTAATTAATTCAATAAAACTATCAGATAAAATTAGTTCATTATTTTCAAATTCAACAAATCTTTCATATCTATTTATTTGTGCACTATCAAAAAACTCTTGATTTAAATATCTAAATGAGTGTTCAATAGTTTTTTCATCAATCTGCATTAAATACTTTGTTAATACATTTTTAATATC
>AYRE01000029.1_pt1 | contig 22693 bp, 23 predicted proteins | sample 183791 | NCBI WGS metagenome assembly AYRE01 (sample SAMN02391470, study PRJNA226580) | bioreactor metagenome | isolation source: day 6 sample from continuous culture bioreactor with low C:N ratio... | place: Germany: Bremen | reverse complement strand
ATACTTTGAACATACCTATGAGGGAGATGATGATATGCCAGCACATCTAAAATCTTCAATTTTTGGCTCTAATATTACTATACCTATTACAAATGGAAAACTAAACCTTGGCACTTGGCAAGGTATTTATCTTGGTGAGCATAGAGATTATGGTGGTAGTAGAAAAGTTGTTGCTACGATTATGGGAAATTAAATAGATCACAAAATATATGTGATCTATTTAGTATGAACTCTCTTAAAATGATTTTGAACTATTCCTTTATCAATACTAGAAGATACACACTCAAAATTTAGTCTTTTTGATATTTTAGAAAACAAAGGTTTTCCAGCACCTAGTAATATTGGTATTGTTGTTATGATAATTTCATCTATTAAATCTTCTTTTAAAAAGTTTTGAATATTTACTCCACCATCTATATATAAGTTTTTATATCCTTGTGAATGGATCTCTTTTAAAATATTTTCAACTGAACCATTTAATAGTTGAATTTTATCTTTGTATTTTTCAGGTATTTCTTTTAATGAATTACTTACTACAAATACTGGTTTAGGGTAGGGCCAATCACCACCAAAACTACAAACTATATTAAATGTATTTTTTCCCATTACAATAGCGTCAATGCTTTTAATAAATTCTGGATAGTTTATTTCTAGATTTATTTCTTCATTTGGATTTGGCAACCAATCTAATTTTTCTTCAATATCCGCTATATACCCATCTAAACTTGTTGCTATATATACATAGTTTTTCATATTATTCCTTTATATTCTGCATTGTAGAATTATACCTATATAAAAGGTAAAGAATAAATGAAAAAAGAGAATATGCACTAAGCGCTACTGTAATTCTAAACTGTGCAAATAGAGTTACTTTTAAATGTAATTGAATAAATCTTCAGCTTTTTGCAGTTCAAAAGTTTTATATAAAAATTAAAAAAAAATCTAATAAATAATTTTTATATATTATTAAATTGAACTAAGATACATTATAAATAGCTTGTTAAGTATTGAGTTAGAGGAGGGATTATTATGGTTTCTTTAGTTCATTTGCATATCATTACTTTTTTTATAATCTTTATAAACTTACTAATTTTTAATAAAAGAATGGAGAACAACTTAGGTTCAAAATATTTTTTTGTTAATTATATATATCATAAACATAAACAAATCAGCTGTTTTATTGTTACCTATCCCTTTCTAATCATATTATTCTATTTTTTAATGGAAGACATATTTCCTATTGGTACTTTTTTTATATCTATTCTTCATGTTTGTTTTTTACATGAAATCACTTCTAAAAAAACTATAAATAAAAGAGAAGCTTATATTGAGTGGTTTAAACACAATGTTAAACATAGTCTTTCTATGCATGCTTATGATATGTTAAAAAAGGATTTTAGATTTTTAAATGAGAAAATAAATAGAATGTTATTATTTAAATTTGAAATTTTATTTTTTATATCTATTGTTATAGAAACTGAAGTTATGTTTGAAGTTTTTGCTATTCTTGATAAAATGAAATAGGGAGATTATTAAATATTTCCTCTATTCATTTGAAACACCTTTAAATGAATCAAACCAATTTAATTCAGATGGAGCACTATCTGATTTTTTACTACTTTTACTAATATTACCTGATGTTTTTTGCGTACGTAATTTATTCTCAGACATTGAATAGCTACCTGATGGCTGATCTAATACAATAAGAGTAAAAACAAGAATTACTGCTATTACAAGTACTTTAAATATAGTATCTGATAATGATTTTTTCTTTTCTACTTTTTTCATAATATAATTTTGACATACTTTTATTGAAAGATTACTTGTTTTTCATATTATTTACACCTTTAAAGCTATCAATCCATTGAAGTCTTTGTGGTGTGTGTTTTGTTGTATTTGAAGGTTTTGCAGTTCCATAATAAATTGCATTAATTATACTTTTACTATTTTCCACGACAGTTACAGTTAAAAATAGTCCAAGTAGACTCAATAAAGTTATTAAAAACTTTCGTTTATGCATTTTAAGCATGTTATACAAGTTATTTTTTTTCATAAAGTAATTTTTACATATTTCACATTAATTTCTGTTTATCTATAAATTTAGAATTATAATATGAAAATTCTATATATTGTTCATCGTATTTCTTTTTTTGTTGAAGCAAAATTTATTTTAAATTCAAGTTTTACTTTATTAATGAATAGTATAATTATTCATTAATATTTAGGAGTATAAATGGATTACAAAAAATTTGCAGATTTTTCCCCTTGTGATTATGCAGGACCATTAAAAAGAGAGAGTTTTATGGATGCTGGAATGAAAGAATTATGGCCAGAAATTCCTAGAGTTTCAGGTCCCGCATTTACTGTTGAAATGGTTGCTGGTGAAAACTTAAGCTTGCATAGAGCAATTTATGAAGCGCCTGTTGGTTCTATAATTGTTGCACAATCAAATACAGTTGATTATTCAGTAATAGGTGGAAATGTTACTAAAATTGCACAAGAAAGAGGAATCGCTGGTTTTGTAATAGATGGTACGGTAAGAGACATAGGTGAAATAAAAGAGCTAAAAATGCCAATGTTTGGAAGAGGAGTTTTACCAATGCCAGGAGGTAAAAAAAATGCAGTACCTGTTAATGTTCCTATTGTTGCAGGTGGAATCTCAGTAAACCCTGGTGATATTATTGTTGCAGATGAAGAGGGAATTACTGTTATTCCAAAAGATAAAGCTGAAGAGATTTATGCTCAAACAAAAATAAATGTAGAAAAAGAAAAAGCCATGAGTTTTGAACAATGGGCTGCTAATCATAAAGAGAAGATCGATTCTTTTTATAAGTAATTGACTTTAAAATTGATATTTATTACAAAACAATAAAAGAGAATTACTCTTTTATTGTTTTATTATCTAAAAATTCTTTTTCTTTTACTTCATTTTTTCCAATAAATTGTTTTGAATTTGCATTCTCAACAACTCTTTTTGCAATTGTTTGTGTTTGTTCTGCGATGTTTTTAGTCGTCTGTGCAACTACTGCATTTTGTTGTGTTTGTTGGTCTAATTCACTTACTGCATCATTAATTTGTTCAATTGCTTCTTGCTGTTCGGTTGATGCATTTTTAATATCTTCTATTAATACAATTGCATTATTAATATTATCACTTAATGTTTCATATCCTTGGATCATTTTCTTAGAAATTATTTTACCTTCATTTGCTTTTGTAGTTGCCGTTTCTACTATACTCTTAATATCATTTGCGGCCTCAGCACTTCTATTTGCCAAGTTCCTTACTTCTTGTGCAACAACTGCAAATCCTTTACCTGCTTCTCCTGCTGTTGCTGCTTCTACTGCTGCATTAAGAGAAAGAATATTAGTTTGAAATGCAATTTGATCAATTATTACTATAGCTTCATTTATTGTAGTTACTTGCTCATCGATTTCATTCATGGCTTTTGTTGTTTGATTTGCTAAGTTTTGTCCTTCATTTGAAGATGTAGTTAATTTATTTGCATATCCTGCCATTTTCATTACATTTTGTGTATTTAATGAGATATTTGAAGTGATTTCTTCTAACGCAGCAGCAGTTTCCTCTAATGAAACAGCAGCTTGTGATGAAGATGAACTTAATGTTTCTACATTTGTCATTAAATTACTAGCACTTCTATCTAAAGTTAAACCATTAGATTTATTCTCAACTAACATATCATTAATTGTTTGAGCTAAAGCATTTAATCCTTGTGATGTTTTTCCTGTTGGATTTGCTACTCTATGTTCAAAGTTTAGAGTTTGGAACTCTTTTAATGCATCTTGTATTTTGTTCATATTTCCACAAACATTAACAGACATTACATCTAACATTTCATTAAAAATTGTTTTTAACTCTTCAAGATTTTTATCTTCTGTTGTTTTTTCTACTCTTTGTGTAATTAATCCATTTTTAACAATATTTACAACATTTTTTACATCATCTACTAATAGCTCATTTGCTTTAATTACATTTTGTATTTTTGTGATGTTTTCATTTACAAGTTTTGACATTAACCCAAATTCGTCTTTGCTGCTATCATCTAATAATTGAGCCTCTTTTTTCTCTTTATTTAAATATAAAAAGAATTCTAATAAACCATTTTGAAAGTTTTCTATTGATTTACTTATTCCTTTGTTTATCATAGTAACGGTAATAAAAGTCATTAATATAATAAAAGTAGAGAATATAAATGAAAACTGAATTTGAGCTTCTTCTTTTTGTAATAAAATCACTTCAAATTCATCGCTAACTTTTTTTAATAAATCTTCAGTCTTTTGTATAGTATTCCTCATTTCACCCTGGATACCATCTTTATTTGTTAATCCAATTTTTATCTCTTTATTACTAAGTTCTAAAAATGAGTTTTTATACATATTAAGATCTAATCTATTCTCTTTGTTAATTAATGAGCTAGTTAATAAATTATCAATTTTATTTTTAAACTTGTCAACATATTTTATATCTCTTCTTAACATAAAATCTTTTTCATTTTTTCTTAATTCATATACTTTAGATAATAGTTCTTGATTATTACTCTCTTTTGCAAACTTTTGTACCTTATGTACATTTTGTCTCAAAATATTATTTAGGCCACTTTTTTCATCAAGGCCTATTTCTTCTTGAATTTTTATATAGTGTAAAAAAATCTTTTTATAATCTTTTATGATTAAATCAAATTTACTTAATTCTTGAGTCTCTATATCGTATTCACTTAACAATTTTGTTAGATTTTTGTTCTCTTTTTCTAATTTATTATAGTTTTTTTCAAACTTTAATTTATATTTTAAATCTTTTCTTAATATAAAATCTTTTTCATTTCGTCTTAACATAAGTACATTGTTTTTCATTATTTCAACTTCTTGACGAATCTTCCCATAGTCATTTGTACTTGTAACTGCTAAATACATTAAAAAAACTAAAACACTAAATCCTGAAACTACACCTAATAAAAGAACATATAACTTGTTCTTTATTGAAATATTTTTATACATAATACCTACCTCTAAAAAATAAACAAATCTCTTATATTGTTTATGAAAATAAGTATATTACTTATTAGTAACACAAAAGTGTCATTTTTTTGTAAAATAAACAATTTATAAAAAAAGATATATGGATTATATACTCTATAAACTTAATATTGATACTTGTTATCATAAAGTTGCTTTATAAGCTATTCAAGCAGAATGCAATATACTTCGAACAAATTATGAAATAAATTCATATAAAAGATATAATTTATATGAATAAAAGGAAAACAGATGAATTCTGTAGTAATTGCAGTTACTGTAATGGTTTTACTTTCATTAGTGAGAGTAAACATTGTTATTGCTTTAATAATTGGAGCGATAGTTGGTGGTCTTACTGGTGGACTTGGATTAAATGAAACAATAGATGCTTTTAATAAGGGTCTTGGAAATGGTGCAACAATAGCATTGTCTTATGCAATGTTAGGAACATTTGCTGTTGCTATTTCTAAATCTGGAATTACTGATTTATTATCAAATGTGATTATTAAAAAAGTAAGTACTGGAGCATCTGAAATGCAATTTATATATATAAAATATATAATGTTAACTTTAGTATTGTTTGCTGCAATTTCTTCTCAAAACTTAGTTCCTGTACATATTGCATTTATTCCTATTTTAATTCCACCATTATTACACTCAATGGCTCAATTGCAATTAGATAGAAGAGTTGTTGCTTGTGTTATTACTTTTGGTTTAGTGGCAACATATATGTTTTTACCTATTGGTTTTGGTGGGATTTTCTTAAATGAAATCTTATTAAAAAACCTAGTAGATAATGGTGTAAATGCAATCTCAGGACAACTTCCAGTTGCAATGGCTATACCTGTTTTAGGTATGTTCTTAGGTTTATTAATAGCTATTTTATTTACATATAGAAAAAAAAGAGTTTATGATGTAAGTAAGATTTTAGAAGTAGAATCAGAAAAAAAAGAGATTAATGGTTTTTATATTGTTATTGCTTTAGTTTCTATTGCTACTGCACTTGGATTACAGTTATATACAAACTCAATTATTTTAGGTTCTCTAGCTGGATTTATCATCTTTATTATTGCAGGAGTAATCAGAGCTAATGAAACTCAAGATTTCTTTACAAGAGGTCTTAAAATGATGGGAATGATTGGTTTTATTATGATTGCAGCAAATGGATTTGCAAGTGTTATTAATAGTACTGGTGGAGTTGAAACATTAGTTTCTTCAGTTGCAGATATTATTGGTAATAATAAATCTTTAGCTGCACTTCTTATGTTAATTGTTGGTCTATTTATTACTATGGGAATTGGTTCATCTTTTTCAACTATTCCAATTATTGCTACAATTTATGCACCATTATGTTTACAGTTAGATTTTTCTGTAATGGCAACAATTACTCTTATTGGAACTGCTGCTGCTCTTGGAGATGCAGGAAGTCCTGCTTCTGATTCAACACTTGGGCCTACATCTGGTCTTAATGTTGATGGACAGCATGATCATATTTGGGATTCTGTTGTTCCTACATTTATTCACTACAATATTCCACTAATTATTTTTGGTTGGTTCTCTGCAGTTTATATTTTCTAGATATTACTAAATCTTTTTCTCATAACTAATAAAAATTAGTTGTGAGAATAAAGAATTTTAAAATTTTAGAAATATTATTTAAATAAAATCTTTATCTTTATTTTCCTTATTATAAGCAATTACTTCCTACACTTTATATTATTAATTATCTATATAAAAATTATTTACTATATTAAGTTTGTATTATATGTCAAATTAAACATATAAATAATACAATTCATTATATTATTTTGATAATATAACACTTAGTATAACACATGTAGTCAAAAAGGTAATAAATGAGAAAAGCAATACTGCTGTTTATTTTTGTAATATTTGTATTTGTTGGATGTACATCTAATAAACAAGAAATGATAGTAAAATCAAAAAAATCAGAAGCAATAAATCCTATTGAAGTAAAGAAAACATCAAAAGATTATGGAAGTATCACTGTATATAAACATGAACAAAACCTAGATAATAAAACAAAGGTTTTTTTATCTGAGTGTAGAATAAAAAATAGTATAGATACTTCTTGTTATGGATATATGTATGAAGTTATGTATGATGAAGAGTGGTTAGTTCATTCTCATAAAAAGTTAAAGCTTGATAATATTATTGAAGTTTCATCAAATAAGTATTACTTAAAACTTCAAAATATTGATAATGATAAAGTTTATAATGTTACAGGAATTTTAGAGTTAAAAGCGAAACATACTAACTATGTAAAACTTGAACTAGAATAAGAAAACTCTTATTTCTAGTTTATTAATTCTCTTTTAGGTTCACTAAAATAGTATCCTTGTGAAAAGTCAATACCTAATTCTTTAACTACATCTTGTACTTCTTTATTGTGTACAAATTCAGCAGTACAAGATATATTTACATTTTTAGCAAAAAATACTAAGGCTTTTGTAATCTCATAACTTCTTTTATTTGTATGAATATCTTTTATATATTTAGCATCAATTTTAATAATATCAACATCTAAATCTAATATTCTCTCAAAGTTAGAGTATTCTGTTCCAAAATCATCAATGGCAATTTTTAATCCTAGGCTTTTTAGTTTATTTAATTGTTTGATATGATTTTTCTTACCACTTGAGCTAACACCCTCTAGTATTTCTAATGTAATTCTAGGTGCTTGAATTTTATAAGTATTTATTTTTTCAATAAAGTATTTATATAAGTAATTTTGTGTCAAATCATCTTCAGTAATATTTATTGAAAATTCTTCCTCACACTTTGCCATAACTGCTAAGGTTTTATCTATCATGATTTTTGTTATTTGAGGTAAGAAACCAGATAATCTAGCTGCATCTAAAAAATAAAAAGGACTAATAATCTCTTCATTTTTTATTATTCGAACTAGAGATTCATATTTAGTAACTTTTTCTTTTTGATTATCGTATATACCTTGAAAAAATGGTACTACATTATCTTTATCTATAGCATCTTTTATTAAATTTGTTGCATGAATAAAGGCTTCTCTATTAGACTGATTTAAATTATCATTTTGTAAATCGAAAATATAATATCTATTTTTACCATTCTCTTTTGCAATTTTTAATGCAGAAGCACTATTTTTAAGAATATTGCTTTTATCATAAATGGCTCCATAAGAGAATGATATATTTACTTGAGTATTTGCTATTTCAATAGAGTTTGAATTAAAATATGATTGAATCTCTTGAATTTTTTTATCAAGATCAATCTCTTCATTATATAGTAGGGCAAACTCGTCACTATTAAATTTGAATATATTGTGAGTGTTTCCAATTTTTCTTAATATGTTAGAAATATTAATTAGAAGTTCATCTCCATTTTCAAATCCATAAACAGTATTTAAATAAGAAAAATTATCTACATTTAATAAAATAAAAGAGTTGTACTCTTCATTTTTAGTAATTTTTTCTAAGTATGCTTTATTAAATAGCTTTGTTAATGGGTCATGATATAACATATATTCTAATTTCTTTTGTGCATTAATTAGTTGTGTTAAATCTGTAAATATTGATATATAGTTTTGAACATTATCATATTCATCATATATAACTTTTATACTCATCCATTGAGTAATAATTGAACCATCTTTTTTCTTATTTGTTATTTCTCCACTCCAGTGAGATTGTACTTGAAGTTGTGACCACATTTGTGTGAAAAAGTTTTTATTATGTTGATCAGAAGAGAATACTTTTGGACTTTGTCCAATTAATTCATTATTACTATAACCATATATCTTTTCAAAGGTTTTATTTATTTCAACAATTAAATTATTCTTGTCTGTAATAATTATACCTTCTGCTGCATTTTCAACTACGGCAGAAAAAAGCTGAACTTTTCTTTCATTTGTTTGGTTCTTTAGAACAATACTAATAAGTGAAGCAGCTGTTTCTAAAAGTGTTTTATGAAAATTTGTAGGAGATCTATGTTCAAAAGATGATAATGCAAAAGAACCAATTGATTTTCCTTCTGTATTTCGAATAGGCATAGACCAGCAAGAACAAATATTAAAATCTATTGCAACTTGTCTTATGTCATTCCATCTTGAATCCTCAAAGGTATTTACTACATATTGAGCTTCATTTCTAAAAACGGCATTTCCGCATGAACCTCCATGGGGACCTGGTTTTAAATTAGCTAATGCCTCATGTCCAACTTGAGGTACAGATGGTGCTGATCTTACGCTTATTAATTGTGTATCTGAATCTTTTAACATTATTGATGATACAGAGTTTGGAAGAAGGGTTTCTGCAAGGGAACAGATTTTATTTAGGATTACATCTGTTTTATTATGTGAGTAAACCATAGATAAAATATTTTGTTGAATGTCTGATAATTTAGTGAATTGTTCTAATGATATAGGAACTTCATTTGTTTGAATTTCATTTAAATTATTGTCTTTCATTTTCTCAACCGTTTATTAAAATTAGTGTAGTGTTATAATTTTTTATTATATTAGTTACATTGTAACATTTTTTATATTAGATTACTGCCCCTGCTGCTGCCATAAGTTCTAATGCTTCTTCGCTCATTTTTTCTTTAGACCATGGTGGTGTAAAAGTCAGACTTACATAACATTCATCTATTTCATCTACTGCTAAAGTTACATATTTTGCTTGTTCAACCAATGCTTCTGCCACTGGACAAGCTGGACTTGTTAGTGTCATAATAATATTACAATATAAGTAATTCTTTTTCTCTTCTAATGCAATTTCATATATTAACCCTAAGTCATATATATTTACTGGTATTTCAGGATCATATACATTTTTTAGATTTTCAATTACTTTTTCTTTTATTTCTTCAATTTTTTCTTGCTCCATAATTTATCCTCTTATGCTTTTAATGCATATTCTTTTATTTTTTTAATCATTCCGATTACTCCACTTTGTCTATTTGGTGTAATAACTTCTGCTAATTTTAGTTCATGAACTATATCCATATCTACTTCTTTTAACTCTTCAATTGTTGAACCTGAGAATATCTCTAAAATCATAAAAACTAAACCTTTTACAATAATTGCATCAGAAGTCCCATAAAAATATAATTTACCATCTCTGTTTTCTGTAATTAACCAAACTTGTGAAGTACATCCATGTACTAAGTTTTTGGGAATTTGATGTTCTTCCTCTAAAGGTTTTAACTTTTTACCTAAGTCAATAATATATTCATACTTTGATAACTCATCTTCAAAAAAGTCTAAATCTTCTTTTATTTGTTCTACTTTAGTTTCTATACTCATTTTTTATCCTAATCTTTTAACATACTTATTGCTTTTTTTAATGCAAGAATTAATTTATCAATATCATTGTAGTTATTATAAAAAGCTAAAGATACTCTAATGGTACCTTTTATTCCTAGTTGTTTCATTATAGGTTGTGCACAGTGATGTCCAACTCTAAGAGCTATTTTCATTTTGTCAACTAAGATTCCCACATCATCATGGATTAAACCTTTTATATTAAAACTTCTACTACCTACTGAATCTTCTATGTCATTATAAAATTCAATATCTGGTATTTCTCTTAATCTTTTATCTAAATATGCATATACATCTTTTTCTATTGTCTCAATATTTTCATAACCAACACGATTTAAATAATCTAAAGCTTGTGCAAAACCAATTACACCTGCAATATTTTGAGTACCTGCTTCGAACATATAAGGGGAGTCTAATAGCGTTGAACCATGATAGTCAACTTCGTGAATTGTAGCTCCTCCTGTTTGGTATGGTAATAAATCAGATAAATGCTCTTTTTTCACATATATTGCGCCAACTCCTGTTGGACCAAAAGTTTTATGTGCTGATATTGCAAAAAAATCTACATCTAAATCTTGAACATCTATTTTCATATGAGCTAAACTTTGTGCCCCATCAATCATAACTACTGCACCATATTTATGAGCTAGTCTTGTAATCTCTTTTATATCATGTATTTTTCCAAAAGCATTAGATATATGAGTAACTGAAACAAAAGCATTTTTATTTTGACTTAGAAGTTTTTCAAAATGTTCAAAATCAAAAGAAAGATTTTTATCACATTTTACTACCTCTAATCCCTTTCCTATTGTTCTCCCTTGCATATGCCATGGAACAATATTTGAGTGATGCTCTAATGATGAGATAATCACAGTTTCATACTTTGATACAAAAGATGAAGCTATAAAGTTAATAGATTCTGTAACACCTTTTGTAAAAATGATCTCTTCATTACTAGAAGCATTAATAAACTCTTTTAATATTGTTCTTGCACCTTCATAATTTGTAGTTGCTTTATTGGCATCTCCAAAATTACTTCTATGTGTATTTGCACAATATTTTTCGTAATACTCTACTTGTGCATCAATAACACATTGTGGTTTTTGAGTTGTCGCTCCATTATCTAAATATGCAATTTCAGAATTACTAAAATAAGGGAAATCCTTTTTAAACATATTTGCTCCTTGAATAATCTTTGATAAATTCTTTTATTAAAATATCATTTATATTATCATATATTTGGCTTTCAAAAGCTTTTAAAAGCATATCATAAGCCTTTTGTTTTGGTATTCCTCTTGATTGAAGATATAACAATTGTTCCTTATCTAATGTTCCTGTAGTTGCTCCATGACTAGCTTCTAATTCATCAATTAAAATTTCTAGATGAGGTTGTGCGTATATACTTGCATCATCACTTAATAAAATTGTATTAGAGTTTTGAAATGCTTTAGAGAATAGGGCATTTTTGTTTACTCTTGATTTTGCTTTAAAAACCGCTTTTGCTTCATCTTTTAGTGAATGCTTAAAATTAATATCACTAGTTGAGCTCTCATTATTATGAATAGTTTTTATTAAATTTGCTGTATTAGCACTATTTTGTGATTTTACTAAGCCATTTAAATTATATTCAATATTTTTATTATCAATAATATTTATATAGTTGTTTACTACAAATCCAATACCTAACTCAAAACTAGTAAATTTTACTTTTGAATCATCATCTTGTGTAAAATTTGCATTATATAAAAGTGAATTATTCTCACTTATATGTTGAATTTTTGCATACTCAAAATTTGCATTTTTTTCTATATCAAAACTTCTATTTACACTATATGCACTATTTTGTGAGCTATTTGTAAATACTTCTATTAATGATGCTTTTGCACCTTCTTTTACTTCAACTTTTAGTGAATTTACATAAAAAGTATCATCATCTTTAATTTTATGAATCAAACATAGAGGTTCTGGAATATTAGAATTAATAGTTAAAACTATTTGTTTCTCATCAAAATTTCTTGTAATATCAAATAATGAGTTTTCATAAACAGTTTCATCTTTTACACTTTTTAATCCCATAATATCAAACTCATATGTTTCAATATTTTTAAATTCATTTGAAAAAAGATTATTAAAATCTACTTTTTTAAACTCTTCATCATATTTTGAGGGAAGCTCTAAGGCTTCTATATCAATTAGTCTCATCTTTAATTCCTATTCCCTCAAAACCTTTTTGATCTAGTTCTAAAGCAAGTTTATAATCTCCAGTTTTTACTATTTTACCTTCACTTAAAATATGTACGAAATCTGGTTTAATTAGTTCTAATAATCTATCATAGTGTGTAATCATAAGTACAGATTTTTTTCCATCAAGCATTGCATTTATCACATTTGCAACAGTTTTAATAGCATCAACATCAAGTCCTGAATCAATTTCATCTAACATGATCAAATCAGGTTTTAAAAGTAAAAGCTGAACTAATTCATTTCTTTTTTTCTCTCCACCACTGAAACCATCATTTAAATCTCTTTGCAATAGTTTTCTATCTATATCATATTTTGAAGTCTCTTCTTTTATATGTTTTAAAAACTGCATTGCATCAATTTCTTCTTGATTATTATAAGTTCTTTTTTCATTAAGAGCTGTTTTTAGGAAATAACTATTATTTACTCCTGGAACTTCAACAGGATTCTGGAAGCTCATAAAAATACCTTCATTGGCTCTTTGACTCACGTCCATTTCAAGTAAATCTTTCTTTTTATAGGTGATTGTTCCACCTGTAACTTCACAGTCATAATGTGCACTTAAAGTTTTAACTAGTGTGGATTTACCTGCACCATTAATTCCCATAAGAGCATGAACCTCACCATCTTTGATATTTAGGTTAAGACCTTTTAAAATTTCTTTTTCATTTATACTTACTTTTAAGTCTTTTATTTCTAGCATAGTTTTTCCTTAAAAAATGATCCCTTTTTCTCAAGGGAACCTTTCATTTATAATTTCTTTTAATACTATGGCAAAGCCAAAGTTAAAGAAGTAATTAGCCAACACTTCCTTCTAGTGATATATTTAATAACTCTTTTGCTTCTGCAGCAAATTCCATTGGTAACTCTTTTAAAACTTGTTTACAAAAACCATTTACAATTATTGATACAGCATTTTCAGCGCTAATACCTCTTTGTTGTATATAAAATAGTTGCTCATCTGAAATCTTTGAAGTAGTTGCTTCATGTTCTATTTGGGCACTCATATTTTTTATTTCATGGTAAGGATATGTATGAGCATTACATGCATTTCCTATAAGTAGTGAATCACACTCTGATATATTTCTTGCATTATGTGCATTTTTCCCAACTCTAACTAAACCTCTATATGCATTTACTCCGTGCATTGCAGAAATACCTTTAGATATTATAGTCGATTTTGTATTTTTTCCTAAGTGAATCATTTTTGTTCCAGTATCAGCTTGTTGAGCTTTTGAAGATATTGCAACTGAATAAAATTCACCAACAGAGTTATCACCTTTTAAAACACATGATGGATACTTCCATGTTAAAGAAGAACCAGTTTCTACTTGTGTCCATGAGATTTTTGAATTATCACCTTTACATAAACCTCTTTTTGTAACGAAGTTTAAAATACCACCTTTTCCTGTTTCATCACCAGGATACCAGTTTTGAATAGTTGAATATTTAATTTGTGCATCTTTTAGGGCAACTAATTCAACAACTGCCGCATGAAGCTGTCTTTCATCTCTTGTAGGAGCTGAACATCCTTCATTATATGAAACATATGAACCTTCGTCAGCTATGATAATAGTTCTTTCAAATTGTCCTGTATCCAAGGCATTTATTCTAAAGTAAGTTGATAGTTCCATTGGACAGTGAGTATTTGGTGGAATATATACAAAACTTCCATCTGTAAACACAGCCGAGTTTAAACAGGCAAAATAATTATCACCTACTGGAACCACTGAAGCTAAATATTTTTTTAAAATTTCTGGGTGTTTATTGGCAGCTTCACTTACCGAACAAAATATGATTCCTAACTTTTCAAGTTCTTCTTGATAAGTAGTTTTTACTGATACAGAATCAAAAACAGCATCTACTGCAACACCTGCTAACATTTTTTGTTCTTCTAGGGGAATCCCAAGTTTTTCGTATGTTTTTAAAATCTCAGGGTCAACTTCATCTAGTGAATCCAAAGCTTTTTTAGGGGCTGAATAATATGCGATATCTTGATAATCTATTTTAGGATATTTCAAGTTTGCCCATGTAGGCTCTTCCATCTTTTGCCATCTTTTAAAAGCTTTAAGTCTAAAATCAAGTAACCAAGAAGGTTCTTCTTTTTTTGCTGATATTGCTTTGATTACATCTTCATTTAAACCTTTAGGAAAAGTATCACTTTCAACTAAAGTTTCAAAACCGAGTTTATAATCACTATTTATAACGTCCTGTATCTGCTTATTTTTACTCATAACAGACTCCAAATATTTTTTGATTTTTAAATAGGACAAATTTAGTCCTAATTAAATATAACAGTAAAATAATTAAATGAAACTTAAATAGGACAAAATTTGTCTTGTATAGAAAAAAACTAGAATAAATTAAATTTATTTAATATTGTTTTCTAGTCTTTTTGTATAATAAGAAATAGGGTAAGTTAGCAATAAGTACCCAATTGCAAGGGGAATGTAGCTTTCTAATGTAGAATAAGTAATTGCATCAACTTCTTGTGCATTCATAGTAAATTCACTAATCGCAATAATAGATAATAATGAAGAATCTTTGATAATTGAAGCAAATTGACCTGTTAATGCAGGTAACATTCTCTTAAAGGCTTGGGGAAAGATAATATATCTATACATCTGAAAATTAGACATACCAAGACTTAAACTTGTTTCAAATTGTTCTTTTTCAATTGATTGAATTGCTGCTCTTATAATCTCAGATACATAAGCACCAGAAAATATAGCAAGAATAAATGTTCCTACAATATATCTATTTTCAAAACCTAAGTTATTTGCAAATACATAAAAGAAAATAAGTATTTGTACTAAAAGAGGAGTTCCTCTAATAATCTCAATATAAAATCTTGAAAAAAATCTTAATATGATTACTTTTGAGTTTTGTGCGTAAGCAAAAAATAGACCAATAATAAAACTAAGAATCAAAGCAAAAAATGAAATTATAATAGTCATTATAAATCCATTAATGAACTTTTGTTTGTATTCATATACATGAGCCCAGTTAAAGTTATATGAGATATTTGAAAACATCAAATAAATTGGAGTAATTACTATTATTGCTAAAAATAGAAGATTGAAGAAATAAACTCCCCTTGAAAGGGAGTCTGTTTTTTTGTAATTCAATTCATTTATAAATAAGTTTTTAAATTTAAAAATAATTTGTTCCTAGAAGAAGAATGGGATATTTAACTCATCAAAAGTAGCTTTTGCTTCTTTTAAATGTTTATTTGCAAAAGTAGCAAATGTACCATCTTCTTTTGCTTTTGTAATAAATGCATCTACTTTAGCTTTTAATGGATCATTTTGTCTTAATGCAACTCCCCAATATTCAAAGTCAATTTGAAATGGTTTTAATAAAGCAATTGTTGTATCTTTATGTTGAACATAGTTTTTGTAAATAGTTAATTGATCATATAAAAAACCATCCGCTTTGCCTTGAACTACTTCTAACACACAAGCATTTTCTTTATCAAATACTAGAATTTCTGCATTTTTTAAATTTTTACTTGCATATACATGTCCAGTTGAACCTTTTTTAACAGCAATTTTTTTACCTTCTACATTTAATTCATTAATAGAATTTACATTAGAATTTTTATTAACTAAAATTGCTAAAGAAGATTGTGCATAAGGAATTGAAAAATCAATTGACTTTTTTCTCTCTTCTGTAATAGTCATTGATGAAATTATCAAATCAATTTTACCCGTTTTTAAAGATGGAATTAATCCAGACCAAGCTGTATTTTCAATTACAACTTCCATTCCTAACTCTTCACCTAATTTTTTAGCAAAGTCAACAGATACACCTTGAGGAATACCTTCTTTGTCACTCATTTCAAAAGGAGGGTAAGCTAATTCCATTCCAACTTTTAAAACCTTTTTCTCTTCTTTTACCTCTGTTTTGTTATCACACGCAGTAAAAAACACAGATAAAAAGCTAATCATTATGATTGATAATAGTTTTTTCATAAATTTCCTTATTTAATAATTATCTTATTATCCCATACTAAACTTAACCTTTCTTTATTGAAAGTCGATTTATTTATCAAAATTTGAATATAATATTCGCGAATTTTATAATTTATATTAATAATAAATATATTTACTTTTACTGTTTTGTGTTACAAAATGGAATAAATTTTTTCTTGGAAAGACAATTAAGACAAATTTTATCCTATTTAGATTAGAATACAAAAAATCAAAAAGAAATATTAAAAATAATTATAAATAAAAGTGATAATTAATATCATTAAATAGGAACAAAAAATATGATGGAAGTATATTTAGATAATAATGCTACAACAATGGTTGACCCAAAAGTTTATGAAGAGATGAAACCTTTCTTCTGTGACAAATATGGTAACCCAAATTCATTACATAAATTTGGTGCTGGAACTCATCCAAAAATGGTTGAAGCTCTTGACTTTTTATATGAAGGTATTAACGCAGCAGATGAAGATGATATTATCATCACAGGTAATGCATGTGAGAGTATTAACACAGTATTAAAAAGTGTTTGGATTGATAAAATTTTAAATGGTGATAAAAAACATATCATTACAACTGAAGTTGAACATCCAGCAGTTACTGCTACATGTAAATTCTTAGAAACTCAAGGTGTTGCAGTTACTTATTTACCAGTAAATGAAGAAGGTATTTTAGAAGCTGAAACTGTTAAAGAGTTTATTAAAGAAGAAACTGCATTAGTAACTGTAATGTGGGCAAATAACGAAACTGGAAAAGTTTTCCCAATCAAAGAAATTGGTACAATTTGTAAAGCAGCTGGTGTTGCTTTCCATTCAGATGCTACTCAAGCAATTGGAAAAGTACCAGTTGATGTACAAGATTGTAACATTAACTATTTAACTTTCTCAGCACATAAATTCCATGGACCAAAAGGTGTTGGTGGATTATATGTTAAAAAAGGTTCTGAATTAACTCCATTAATTCACGGTGGTGAGCAAATGGGTGGAAAAAGAGCTGGTACTGTTGATGTTGCATCAATGGTAGGTATGGGATGGGCTATGCACTTAGCTACTTCTACTATGGCTTTAGCTTATGAAAAAAATCATGTAAGTAAATTAAGAGATAAATTAGAAAATGCAATTTTAGAACTACCAGAAACTATTGTTATTGGTGGAAAAGAAAATAGAACTCCAAATACAACTTTAATTTCAATTAGAGGTGTTGAAGGTGAATCAATGTTATGGGATTTAAATCAAAAAGGTGTTGGAGCTTCAACAGGAAGTGCTTGTGCATCTGAAGATTTAGAAGCAAACCCAGTTATGAACGCTTTTGGTTCAGATAGTGAACTAGCTCATACTGGTGTAAGATTTTCATTAAGTAGATTTAATACTGAAGAACAAATTGACTATGCAATTGAAGTTATTAAAAGTGCAATTGTTAGATTAAGAGCTATTTCAAGTTCTTACGCATACGCACCAGAATCACATAACTCTGGTTTATAAGAAAAAATAGAAGATTAAAAGGAAAGACTAATGGCAAAAAATGATTTAATTAGCGGATCTATTTGGGATGAATATTCAGACCAAGTTGTAAATAGAATGAACAACCCTCAGCACCAAGGTGAAATTACAGAAGAAAGAGCAAAAGAATTAGGAACAAAATTAATTGTTGCTGATTTCGGTGCTGAATCATGTGGTGACGCAGTAAGATTATACTGGGCTGTAAATGAAAAAACTGATGAGATTGTTGAATCTAAATTCAAATCTTTTGGTTGTGGTACTGCAATTGCATCTTCTGATGTTATGGCTGAGTTATGTGTTGGTAAAACTGTTGATCAAGCTGTAAAGATTACTAATATTGATGTTGAATTTGCTTTAAGAGATAATGCAGATACTCCAGCTGTTCCACCTCAAAAAATGCACTGTTCAGTTATGGCTTATGATGTTATTAAAAAAGCTGCATCTGAGTATAAAGGTGTAGATATGGAATCTTTTGAAACTGAAGTAATTGTATGTGAATGTGCAAGAGTTTCATTAGCTACATTAAAAGAAGTTATTAGAATTAATGACTTAAAAACTGTAGAAGAAATTACTGACTTTACTAAAGCTGGAGCTTTCTGTAAATCATGTATCAAGCCTGGTGGGCATGAAGAAAAAGAAATTTATTTAGTAGATGTTTTAGCTGATACTAGAGCTGCAATGGAAGAAGAAAAATTAAAAACTGCTGCAGATGCTTCTGAATCTGGAGAATTAACATTTGATAAAATGACTTTAGTTCAAAGAATTAAAGCAATTGATACATTATTAGATGAAGAAATCAGACCAATGTTAGCAATGGATGGTGGAAACATGGAAATTATTGATATCAAAGAAAATATTCCTCACTATGATTTATACATTAGATACTTAGGTGCATGTTCAGGATGTGCGTCTGGTTCAACTGGTACATTATATGCTATCGAATCTGTATTAAAACAAAAAATTGATGAAAACTTAAGAGTTTTACCAATCTAAGTAAAACTTGATTTAATAAATATAAACAATTATTAAAAAAGGCCTGTGCATTTTGCATAGGCCTTTTTTTATGTCTAAATAATAGTGCTTTATATGTCATTTTGATATAACTTTTTGATATAATTCACAAAAAATATTAAAAGAGTATATATGGAATTTTTAGAAAATATTACAACTTCATGGATAATCATATTTATTTTAACTGGTTTTATTGCTGGTTATATTGATTCAATAGCTGGAGGAGGGGGAATGATACAAGTTCCTGTTCTTTTATATAGTGGAATACCTCCTATATTTGTTTTAGCTACAAATAAGATGGCAAGTCTGTTTGGTACATTAATGGCTACGATCAAATATTATCTAAGTAACAAGATTTCTATAAAGGTAGTTAGTATTGCAATAATTCCATGTTTATTAGCCTCTTATGTGGGTAGTGAACTAGTTATGTTTGTACCTGATAATATAATTCAATGGGCAATTCTTATATCTATTCCAATTGCATTAATTTTTTTACTAAAAAAAAGTAGTGAATTCAGAGAAGAAAATACTGAACTATCAAAGAAAAATATTATATTAGCTACTGCGCCAATTGGTTTTTATGATGGATTATTAGGCCCTGGAACTGGAACATATATGACAATTTCAATGAAAAAGTTTTTACATTTAGACTATATTATTTCTACGGCTTCTACAAAACCTTTAAACTTAGCAACTAATTTGGGATCAGCAATTGCTTTTGTAATGGCGGGAAAAGTATTATGGATGGTTGCCATACCTATGGCACTTGCAAATATGTTAGGCTCATATGTTGGAAGTCATTATGCTATTAAAGGTGGAGAAGCTTTTATAAAAAAAATATTGATATTTGTACTTGTATTTATGTTGGGAGCAAATATTCTAAAAATCATTTTCTCTTAGCATTTATGTTATAATAATAAAAAAGGATATTTTATGACAGCACAAGATAAAGAACTTGAACAATTACATGATGGAATTGTTGACGATGTTAACTCTTTAGTATCAAAGTACATGTCAATAGTAGGATTGGATGTTCCAGAAAATGATGAACCAGAAGCAAAAAGAAAAATAATAGCTATCATTAAAGAGGCAATTAATAATTTAGAGAAATAAATTGTTGATTGCTATCAATGCAAATAATCACTTATTTTTATATTATTCATATAAATAAAATAAAAGGTATTTATATGGAAACAATTTCAACTTTTTTAACTCATGATCACAGAGCATGTGATGAAGAATTTGCAAGTATGGAAAATTCAGTATCTCAAGAAAATTGGGATGAAGCAAATGAAAAATTTAATAAATTCTCTTCTGACTTACTTCACCATTTTGATATGGAAGAAAAAGTAATGTTTGTAGCTTTTGAGGATAAAACAGGAATGACTCAAGGTCCAACTATGATGATGAGAATGGAACACGAACAAATGAAACAAATTCTTGATCAATTAAAAGATGATTTAGTAGCAAAAGATAAAAATCATTTCTTTGGTGTTAGTGAAAGTTTAATGATGTTAATGCAACAACATAATATGAAAGAAGAACAAATGTTATATGCAATGGCTGATGCTCATTTAGCTGATGATGTTGCAAATGTTGTTGAGAATATGAAGGCATTATAAGTAGATGTTTAATAAGGGACTTAGCTTAGATCAAGCACCACCAATATCAATACCATTTAGATTTTTTATGACAGCACCAATATTTGGAATATTATTAGGATTAGTTTTCTTTTTCTCTCCTTTTGAAACTATATCAAACCAATACTCTTCCTTAGCAATTGGAGCTGTTCATATATTTACTTTAGGTATTTTAGCGATGATAATTTTTGGTGCTATGCAACAAATGATGCCGGTCTTAGCTGGAGTTGTAATCCCAAAGCCTAATGTATTTGCAAATATTGTACATACTTCACTTACTTTGGGTACTTTAGCATTTAGTGCTTATTTTATATTTAATATAAAAATTGCACTTCATATAGCAGTATTATTACTAAGTATTTCTTTCTTAACCTTTTTTGTTTATTCAACAAAGTTATTATTTAAAGTAGAGTTTTTAACCTCTACAGTTAAAGCTATGAAGTTATTCTCATTATGTGGTGTAATAACAGTACTTTTAGGAGTATATATAGCTAGTGGACATATAAGCTCAAATATATCAGATAATCATTATGTTTTTGTTAATGCACATATGTTATTTGCATTATTTGGTTTTGCTGTATTACTTATTATGGGAGTTTCGTTTCAGGTGATTCCTATGTTTTATGTTGCTTTAGATTTCCCCAAATTATTGCAAGATAAGATGCCTCTAGTTTTATTTATTTTATTATGTATAAGTTTTGTATTTTTATATATGGAACTTGATATGTTTTTTATAAAAGCTTTATTTTCAATACTTATTTGTTCTTTCGCATTGTTTGGTATAAAATCTTTAAACAATAGAAAAAGACCAGTATTTGATGTAACACTTTGGTATTGGAAACTATCTTTAAGTATGTTAATTATCTCAATTCTAATTTGGTTAAGCAATGCAATGGAATCTAATTATGTATTAGCTATTATCTTTGCTTTAGGTTTTTTATATTCATTACTGCAAGGAATGGTTTATAAGATAATACCATTTTTATCATGGTTTCATTTAACATCAAAAGGTTACTTTAACGTCCCAACTATTAGAGAATTTATTGATGAAAAATTTATTAAATATCATTTCTTTTTACATTGTGCTGCATTGGTATTATTTGTATTATCAAATTATGTAAATGAGCTTATATATTTAGCTTCTGTAATTTTTATAGCATCAAATATATTGTTCTTTATTAACTGTGTAAATGGTGGAATAAAATATAAAGAAATAGCAAAAACTGACCCAATGGACATGTCTGCTTTTAAATAATGACACTTATGTTATAATACGCGAAAATTAAGCTTATTATAACATAGGGATATAGATGTCAACTCAAAACAATCAAATATTAAAAAATACTAATGCACAAATTCTTGATGAATTTAACGCTTCTATTATGTTCGATAAAGAACTTTATGCACAAGATATCAAAGGTTCAATTGCACACTCGCAAATGCTTTGTGAGAGAGGTGTTTTAACTGTAGAAGAACAAGAATCAATAGAATCAGGTTTATTACAAGTTAAAGAAGAAATTGAATCAGGTAAATTTGAATTTTCATTAGCTTATGAAGATATTCATATGGCAGTTGAAAATAGACTTACTGAAATTATTGGAGAGCCTGGAAAAAGACTTCATACTGCTAGAAGTAGAAATGACCAAGTTGCAACTGATTTCAGATTATATGTTCAAGAGAAATCTTTGTCAATTAAAGCTCAGTTACAAGAGTTAGTAGAAACATTTGTAAATGTAGCTTCAAAACATACAGAAACTTTAATTCCTGGTATGACTCACTTACAACATGCACAACCACTTAACTTTGGTTATCATATGTTAGCTTATGCAAATATGTTCAAAAGAGATTTTCAAAGATTTGAAAGTTCATATGAAAGAAATAATTATTCACCATTAGGAAGTGCAGCTCTTGCTGGAACACCACATAATATTGATAGAGATAGTACTTCTTCAAAACTTGG
>AYRE01000028.1_pt1 | contig 24682 bp, 1 predicted proteins | sample 183791 | NCBI WGS metagenome assembly AYRE01 (sample SAMN02391470, study PRJNA226580) | bioreactor metagenome | isolation source: day 6 sample from continuous culture bioreactor with low C:N ratio... | place: Germany: Bremen | reverse complement strand
ATAAATTTATTTTATTTTTATTTAATATTTTAATTTAAATTATGTTTTTTAATTAATATCCTAGTATGTCAATTTTAAAATTAACTAAAAATACTCTCTTAAACTTTAAATAAATATTTAAATTTTGATATTAAATAATTTAATATTTCAAATTATTAATGATAATATTTATAATGATATTTTTAAAGAATTTAAAAATAATTTAATTTTCAAAACTTTAAATTATCGTTTAAATATAATCCTATGGTTATTATCTTATTACAATTTTTCAACCATCTTTTTATATAATTAAAAGTAGTTATTTTTGGTAAATGTATGCCCAAATTACAAACAACTTATTCAATTTTTATGGAGGTATTTTTAATGGTAAAAAATACTAAATCACAATCTAATTTTGATATAAAAACATTTTTTTTATTTTCATTTTTTGTATTACTTGGAGTTAGTGCTTTTGCAATTGATGATAATTTATCGGAAATCTTAAATGATTCAATTTCAAATTTATCTGAAAATTTATCTTTTGAAAATATTTCAAATATTTTAAATAATACTTTTTTAAATAATTCAGATGAGTCGACAAATTCAGAAAATATAGATAATTCAGAAAGTTCAAATTTTTCAGAAATATTAATTGAGTTTGTATCAAATTTAACTTTAGGAAATCCAAATCAAACAAATTCCAATGTTTCAGGATTATTATTAAATACAACAATTTTACCAATAAATTCAAGTGATGTTTCAATCGATTTAAATATAGATAATTTATCTGCAAAAATTATTTTAAATCAAGATATTACAATTATAAATAATACAATTATTTTAATTGATGATGATAGTTTTTTAACACCAGTTGTTGCAATTGATGTTTTAGGATTTTCAGGTGGAATAATTTACTTACCAAAAAATAAAAATATTAATGTTGATGAAATTTTAAAATGTGATGATTGGGATTATGATTCTAATTCATGTAATGGAAGTTTTTATACTTTCAAAGATTCAAATGAAATTGAAGAAAATAATTCTTATGTGTGGTTTGAAATTGATTCATTCTCAGCATACGTTGGAATTGAAAATGATAATAATAATAATCAAAATTTAATTTCAAGTAATATCATAGAACCTCTTAATCTTGGAATTGAAATTTTAGGAACTGATCCTACTTCTGTTGTTTTGAATTCTACTAGTGGGGCAGCGGCTGGTGTTCTTGACGATTTGACTGCTTATCCTATTGGTGGAAGTGGTTGGAATGGGTATGAATATATTTGGAATAAAGATGGAGTAGGAAGAAGTGTTTATTCAGATGATTTTACTTCCGGTCATTTTAAATTTAGAAATAATTCTTATGGGGTAGATTATGATTATTCTGCGAATGCGGTTCCGACAACTATATTTTCAAAGGTTGGTTATGTTCATCAAGATAATGGACATAGAATTGATTCTGGTGCTTACAAGGGAACTGCTGATAGCTTACAGTTTTATGTTAATGGGTCTGTTCATGCAATGGCAATGAGAGTTAAAGTTAATACTGCAAATATTGGTGAGTATGTTATTGATGCTAGAAAATGCGGGGGTCCTTATCTACAGTGGACCACAACTGCTGGGTCAAATATCTGGGTGGATGGTGCAGATTCAGGCTCAGTTTTTCCTAATGTTGCTATTACGACAGGGATTTGGCAAAATGTGTATTTTAATTTAAGCGATCCTACGGAAAACTGCACAGGTACTGGTAGAGAGATGTTTGTTGGGGGATATGCGTATAGTGATGCTGCGAAGATTGCAGATTGGGAAGTTGATGAGTTAATATTCTTTGATAGGGTTTTGAATTCTACTGAAATTATTGAAATAAATAATACAATGGGTTCAAGTTATGTTGATTCGAGTAGAACTTCTATTGATGAGGTTTGGTCTGTAAGTGTGACTCCCTATAATTCTACTGCGATGGGGGGCCAAGTTAGTAGTAATAACTTAACTATTAGTGAAATAATACCTTTGAGTGTTACTTTGAATATTCCAGTAAATGATACTACTCTTACTCTTGGAAATGATATTACTTTTGGGTTCACTCCTTATGGGAATAATTTAAGCACTTGTTCACTATATGGAGATTGGAATGGTGGATGGCATTTAAATGAGAGTTGGGTCCCTTATACTTTTACTGATGATAATTTGAGGAATTATTGGATGCTTGATGATTTGACTGATGAGACTGGGAATAATACTTTAACTGCTGCTGGAGATCCTACACTTGTTGGTTCTGGTGGTTATGATGGGGGAGCGTATTACGATTTTGACGGAACTGGTGATTATTTCAATACAGGAATAAATGATGTAACAACTGGCGCTGAAGTGACTATATCATATTGGGTAAAAACCTCAGGTGATATTACTGGGAAGTATATTATTAGAAATGGAAATGAAATTCACAACTATGGGTTTAATGGAAAGATGGAATTTGATTTTGGTGCCACTACAGGAAGTTGGGTTGGTAAAAGATATTCAGATGTGATTAATGATAGTGTTTGGCATCATATTGTTGCTATTTATGATGGTGACTTCGGACCAACCCAAAGTAATATTAGAATTTATACAGATGGGGAATTAACAGTTAATGATACAGATACTGCATATGGTAATTTAGTTACTGGAACAAATTTTGATATTGGTGCTAGTGGAGGGGGTGGAACTTGGGTTGGTGGTATTGATGAATTTAGAATTTTTGAAAGAGCACTTAGTCATGAGGAGGCAATGGCACTTTATAGTATGGGACTTGTAAGTGGAAATGAGTTATCACATACACTTGAAAACTTTTCTCAAGAAGGTAATTTTGAATGGAACGTTTTTTGTAATAATACTTTAGGAAATAGTTCTTGGGCAATAAGTAATTATACTTTTGATGTTGTAACATCAGAAGTAATTTTGAGTTCAACTAGTGGAAGTAATACAACTGATGATAATTTAACCATAAATATTGTCGGATTAAATATAAGTGGGAATTGGGAGGGATATATTTATGATTGGAGGGTAAATAATGATTCAATTGCTCCGATTAATTTACCTTTTGAATCTGATGGAGGTGATAATATAACTAATTATGCAACGCAAAGTTTCACTCCTACTTTAACTGGTTCATTAGTGCGAGTTGATGGTTCATTAGGTAAAGCTTATAATTTTTCAGCATCTAATTACGTAAATACACAATGGACTTTTAACCAAATATCAGGTGGGGATTATCCTACGGTTTGTTCATGGTATAATTATGCAGGTAGTGCTGGAACTAATAGTCATATTTGGGGAACTTGGGGGACTAGTTATCCTTGGGGGATTTATACAAATCCTGGAACTGGATTTATATCTTTTTGGAATGATGGGAACCAGCCATCTTCAAATATTTCATTTACTGATTTAACATGGGAGTTTGTATGTCTAAGAATTAATTTAGATGACTCCGGAGAAGTTTTCAAAGGAGGAGTAGATTACACTTGGATTGATACAGATATAGGGCCAAATACAGGAGCTGCTGCAATGACTATTGGTAGAGCAGGAGTTGGTCTTGCTCAACATTTCACAGGAGGAATTGATGAATTTATGGCATTTAATAGAAGTTTATCTAATGAGCAAATAGACTATCTTTATACTAACGGAAATGATAAAATTTTAAGTCAGGAGACAGATTTAGATGAAACTTGGCAAGTTTGTGTGACTCCTTATAATTCTACAGCAACCGGAACACAAGTTTGTAGTAATACATTAGATATCCCAGGGCTAACAATATCAAATATTATTCCAACTGATTCAAGTGTTTTAAATTACTCTGATATAATTGAAATAGGTGCAGATGTTTTAAGTGCAAATTCAATTGACACAGTTAAATTAAATATTTCAACTCCAAACGGAACAGTTGAGCAATTTAATTTAACAAATTCAACTTTAATTAAATATAATATGAGTTACACATTAGACCAATTTGGACAATATAATTTAACATTTTGGGTAAATGATTCAACAAGTTTAACCTCAACAAAAAATTCAACATTTTATTCATCAGGAATTATTATTAGTTCAAGCAGTAATACAAATTCAACTAATGAAAATTTATCTCCTTCTGTATTTATTCCAGGAAATTGGGATGGATATATTTATGATTGGCGATTAAATGGTGAATCAATTGCACCAGTAAATTTACCTTTTGAACCAAATGGCGGAAATAATGCGACTAATTATGCAACTCAAAGTTTTACTGCTGACATTCGAGGTGATTTAGCATATGTAACAGGTCAATATGGAAAAGGTTATGAAAATTTAAACAATGGTGGAACTGATAGTGTTTTTGTAGATTGGGAATTAAACCAAAATAGTGGTGGAGATTATGTAACATTTTGTACTTGGTATTATGCTGATGGAGGAGATCATATATTTAGTACTTATCCACAACCTCTTGAAACATATGGTTGGGGAATTCGTTTTAATCAAATTAATAAAATTGGGTGGTGGGATCCTGCATCAACTCAATCACAAACATCAATAGATTCAAATGTAGGAAGTTGGGAATTTATATGTGCAAGATTAAATAAAGATGATTCAGTAGATGTTTTAAGAAATGGTTTAAGTGAAACTTGGCATAAATCTACATCAAGAGGGAATAAATTTGGAAACATTACAATCACTAAAGCTGGTTGGGATGATACTCAATATTTTGATGGTAAAGTTGATGAATTTATGGTATTTAATAGAAGTTTATCAAATGAACAAATAGATTATATATATAATAATGGATATGATAAAATTTTAAATTCAGAAACAATTAGTAGTGATGTTTGGCAAGTTTGTACAGTCCCATATAATTCAACTAGTACTGGAAATCAAATATGTAGTAATAATTTAACAATTTTAGGATTAGATATATATAATATAATTCCAAAAGATAATAGTGATTTTAATTATTTAAATACTATTGAAATTGGAGCAGATGTTAAAGGATTTAATTTAGTTGACACAGTCAAATTAAATATCTCAACTCCAAATGGAACAATTGAGCAATTTACTCTAACAAATTCAACTAATATAAAATATAATATAAGTTATACATTAAATCAACTAGGTCAATATAATTTAACATTTTGGGCAAATGATTCAACTGGATTTTCTATTACTGAAAATTCAATTTTAAACTCTTTTGGAGTTATCTTAAATTCTACAAGTGGAAATAATTATACAACAGATAATTTAAATTCAATATTCTACTTAGGTACTGATTGGACAAATTATGAGTATATTTGGGATAAAAGTGGAGTAGGTCTTGACATATATACTTTTGATGCAATAACATCATCCTTTAAATTTAGAGCTAATTCATATGGATATAGTCATGATTATTCTGGAAACTCCAACTCATTTATTTTGGGTAATTTCACAACCAATACTGGAGGATACAAAACAGGATTTGGTTCAATTAATGGAACTGATGATTACTTAAAATTACTTGTATCTGGAACAATTAAATCTATTGCCATGAGAGTTAAAATTAATTCAATCACTGGTGGTGATTATTTAATTGATCCAAGATATTGTGCTGGTGGAAGTTATATTTTATGGGGAGCAAGTGGAAGTATTGGAAATATTTGGGTAGATGGTATTGATTCAAATTCAACTAATCCAAGTACAGCAATGTCAACTGGTGTTTGGCAAAATGTATATATTAATTTAAATTCACCAATTTCAAACTGTGACACATCAAATAATGCTTTATTATTTGGAACATTCTCGGGAGATTTAAATGCTGCGAGAGTTGATAGTTGGGAAATAGATGAAATAATTACTTTTAATAGAGATTTAATACCTTCAGAAATTTTAGAATTAAATAATACTTTTGGTTCAAGTAATTTAGATTCAAGTTTTACATCAGTAGAAGAAAATTGGAGTGTAAATATTTTACCTTTTAATTCAACTTCAACTGGTACTAATTATCAAAGTAATATTGTATCAATTTTAGAAACATTATTTATAAATAATATAACACCACAAAATAGTTCAAATTATAATAACACTAACACAATAGAAATTGGAGCAAATGTAACTGGAATAAATTCAATTGATAAAGTAAAATTAAATATTACTTTACCAGACTCAACAGTTCAACAATTTAACTTATCTAATTCAACTTTAACTTGGTATAATATAAGTTACACTTTAACTCAAATTGGACAATATAATTTAACTTTTTGGGCAAATGATACAATAGGGACAAGTAATACTAAACAAAGTTCATTTTATTCAGTTGGAATAAGTTTAATTGCTACAAGTGTAAATAATCTAAGTAGTGATAATTTAACGGCAGTAAATGAATTTGGTTTAGATTACACTGGTGAAATTTTTGATTGGAAATTAAATAATATTTCTATTACTAATTTAAATTTTCCTTTTGAATATGGAAGTAATTCTACTTTCACAAAAGATTATTCTAGCTTTGAAAATAATGGGATTGTGAATGGTTCAACTTATAATTCGGTAGGTGGTTACAATGGAAATGGAGCATACGAATTTGATGGGATTAATGATTATATTGAAATTATAAATGATAGTAATTTAAATTTCGGAACTGAAGATTTCACAATTAGTACGTGGATTAAACCTAATGAGCTTGAAGTACAAAGAATAGTGAATAAATTTACAGTTAGTAATGGAGGATATACATTATATTTACATAGTGATAGTTCCATAAGGTTTAGTATTAAAGGAAATGATAATACTATTGCAGCAAATTCTCCAACTTCTACATATTCAACTGGTACATGGCATCACATTACAGGAGTTTGGGATAATCAAAATAACAATATTATTCTTTATGTTAATGGAGTTGAAGTTGTAAGAAATAGTGTAGGAACACCATCATCTGTTTTAAATATCTCTACAATAGATGCTTTTGCAATTGGATCTAATAGTGATAAATCTTCTCAATTTTTTAATGGTACAGCTGATGAAGTTAAGATTTACAATAGAGCATTGAGTCCTGAGCAAATTAAATTAATTTATGAAAATAGAACAGATTTGATTGTTTCCAATGAAACAAATATCAATGAGATTTGGGAAGTTTGTACAACTCCAATTAATTCAACAAATATTGGAAATAAATATTGTAGTAATAATTTAACTATTCAAGGATTTCTTGAATTAGGATATATTACTCCATTAAATAATTCAAATCAAAATTATTCTTCACTAATTGAAATAGGAGTTAATATTACAGCATCAGAATTAGTTGATACAGTTAAATTAAATATTACAACTCCATATGGTTTAATTGAAGAATATAATTTATCAAATTCAACTTTAACTTGGTATAATATGAGTTATACATTATCACAACTAGGACAATACAATTTGAGCTTTTGGGTTAATGAATCAACAGGTGTTGAGAAGATAAAGTATAGCACTTTTTATTCAAATGGAGTTATTTTAAACGCAACAACTAATGAAAATACAACATCAGATAATTTAACAGCTTATAGAATTCCATTAAATTCTAATAAAAAATATATTTACAATTGGATGATAAATGATTCATCTATTACTTTTTTAAATATGCCTTTTGAATTTGGAAGTAATTCAAGTTTTACAAAAGATTATTCTAATTTTGGAAATAATGGGTTTGTAAATGGTTCAACTTACAATTTAACTGGAGGATTTGATGGTAATGGTGCATATGAATTTGACGGTATTGATGATTATATTGATATTGGAGATCAAGATAATTTAGATTTTGGAACTGGTAGTTTTAGTGTTGGAGCATGGATAAATACTAAAGAAAATGATACTCAAAGAATTGTAAATAAATTTTCAGCAGGTGTCGGAGGATATAGTTTATACTTACATAGTAGTGGGGATGTGAATATATTTGTTAGAGATGATGGAAGTAGTACTGCTAGTGTATTTGCCCCTTATAGTATTAATACTTGGCAACATGTTGTTGGTGTGTGGGATAATGAAAATGATGAAATTATTATTTATGTCAATGGAGTCGAGGCCGATAAAGGTACTGGGAAAACAGATGTTGGGAATATATCCAGCACTGCAGATTTTAGAATTGGAGCTTATCAGAGTGATATAAATTTCTTCAATGGGACTATTGATGATGTTTTTGTTTATAATAGAGTTTTAAGTCCAGAACAAATCAATGTAATTTACAATAATAGAACAGATTTAATTGTTAGTCAAGAAACAAATGTGGATGATATTTGGAAAGTTTGTGTAACTTCACACAATTCTACCTCAATAGGTGTTGAATATTGTAGTAATAATTTAACTGTTAATGCGAAATTGGAAATAGTAGATATGTTACCAAAAAATAATTCTAATGAAAATTATTTTTCTTCAATTGTTATTGGTGCAAATGTATCTTCATCTAACTTGGTTGATACATTTAAATTAAATGTTACTTTACCAAATTCAAATATTGAAGAATACAATTTAAATAATTCAATATTAAATTGGTATAACATAAGTTACACTTTATCTGAACTTGGTAAATATAATTTAACTTGGTGGGTTAATGATTCAGATAGTAATACTGCGATTGAATATAGCACATTTCATTCTGTTGGAGTTATATTAAACTCAACAAGCGGAAATAATTTAACAGAGGATAATTTAACATCTAACCATTATTTCGATCCATCTTTTGATAGAATATTTTATGATTGGAAATTAAACAATGATTCAATTAAATTTTTATACATGCCTTTTGAAGAAAATGGAAGTGCATCAACTATAGCTAAGGATTATAGTAGTTACGGTGTAAATGGAGACCCTTCTTTAGCTGTTTTTTCTCCAACTGTCGGATATGATGGGAATGGTGCTTATGAGTTTATAGAGGGTAATTTTGATAGAGTTAAAATTGTAGATTCAATTACAGCTCCAACTATTTTTCAAACAATTGGGAATGGTAGCCCTTTCACAATTACTGTATGGATTAATGCAACAGGGACATCTGAGTTGTGTACTGCTGGAGGATGGTGTGGAGGAGATACAATTATTGAACTAAGAGAAGAAGTAGCCTCCAATATTGATGTTCCATTTAGTTTTAGTTTAGATGAAGGTTATTTAACTATCGGAAATTCAAATGGTACAAATTCAGATGAATTAAGAGGTACAACTTTACTTAATGATTCAAAGTGGCACTTTGTAGTTGCTAGTATAAATAATGGTTTTGCTAAACTTTATGTTGATGGTGTTTTACAAATAAATGAAAGTTTAACTTTAGGTGATACAAGTGTTGGAAATACAACTTCAAATTTTATGATTGGATGTAGAACAAATAATGCGGGTTCTTCTTCAAGTTGTTTTAATGGATTTATTGATGAAGTTAGTATTTGGAATAAAGAATTAAGTTTAGAACAAATTTTAATTTTAAACAATAGTCAAAATAATTTAATAGTTAGCCAAGAAACTAATATTGATGATGTTTGGGAAGTTTGTGCTACTCCAAACAATGGAAGTGTTGATGGACAAATTTATTGTAGTAATAATTTAACAATTCAAAGTTCAATTATTGTTAATTTAACAATGCCAATTAACAACACAATAACAAATAACATTACTCAAAATTTAACTGTAAATATAACCTCCGGAGATATAAATGTAAGTAATATTACTTTATATATTTATAATGAATCAGGATTATATAATCAAACTACAATAATTATTGGAGAGATTTACAATGGCCTTTTTGGAATAGTATTTAATTTTATTGATGGAATTTATACTTGGTTTTATGAAATAATTACAAATGAAGGAGAAGTATTTTACTCACAAAACAATACTCTAACAGTTGATACAAATAAGCCATCAATTGAAATTTACTCTCCATTAAATAATACAAATATTAGTGACCCAACTCCAGAAGTTAGATTTAATATCACAGACAATTTATCAACATTAATTAATTATACAATTTTTATTGATAATGTTACAGCAAATTATTCAGGTGATGGTGTAGCAAATAGTTCTATTGAAGAAATAATTACTTTAACTGATGGTTTATCAATAGGAGAACACCAAATGATTATTCAAGGAATTGATGCAGCAGGTAATCAAATTAATTCAACTCTCTGGTTTATTGTAGTTGCCCCACCAATTACATATTTATTATATCCTGGATTTGACGAAGTCTTATCGGACTCAAATATAACATTTTCATTTAATGTAACTGATTTTTCATATAATTATTCTTTATGTAATTTAACAATTAATAATATATTAAATGAAACTAATTTTAATGCGACAACAAATTTTATTTCAAATTTCACTCCAAAAATAATTGATGATGGTTATCATAATTGGACTGTAAACTGTGTAAATGAAGGAGGGCTAAAAGCAAACGATACTTTCTATTTTAGTATTGATACTACAAACCCACAAATTACAAATATAACTCCAATACAAAATACTTCATTTAATATTTCCTCATCAATTGAAATTGGAGCAAACATTACTGATAATTTTGCAGTTGATACAGCATATGTAAATATAACATATCCAAATGGAACTATATCGCAACTACCATTAACAAATGTAAGTAACTGGTATAGTACAAATTTTATAATTCCAGAATTAATTGGACAATATAATATAACATTTATCGTAAATGATACAATTAATAATATTAATCAAACTGAAACAACATTTTTTATAGTTATAGATTCAATTATTCCAAATGTAACATTAATTGAAATAGCAAATGCTTCAACTTCAAACATATTTGAAAATGTAAATTTAACTGCAAATTTCACAGATAATTATAAACTTGAAAATGTAACATTATATATTTGGAATTCAACAGGATCAATTGAATATACAAAAACAATTAATTTAAGTGGAACAAGTAATACAACAACACAAATTTATAACTTCACAAAATTAGGTAACTTTACTTGGAATTATAAAGCATTTGATACAAGTAATAATTTTGCTTTTGCTGTAAATAATTTCACATTAGAAATAATTAATCAAACTCCAGGAGAATGGATTAATATTTCATATCCTGAAGGGTTTTATACTCCATTAGGTGCTGGAAGAACTGAGGCAAATGGATATAGAGATACATTTAGTATTAAATTTAATGGATTTACATCTGGAACTGATAATGTAATTAGTTGTATAGTTAATCAAGGTTTAGGTGATATTTTAGAAATTAATGAAACATTAACTCAAAGTTATTCAGATGAAACTTATAGTTTAAATTATACAATTACAAATTCAGACACATTTAATGTTGATGCTACAAATAATAATGATAACATTCCTTGGTATATTGAAAATTGTTCAATCTATAATGGTGTTGGAACTCAATTATATACAGATAATTCAGATTATTGGATTTCAAATTACTCAAGAAGTTCAAATAAAAGAATTTATACTCACTCTCAAACTTGGTCAAGATTTGGAGTTGATAGTTATGATGGTCAAAGAGCAATTAGTTGTTATTTAGGAGAAACTTCTGGAAATTATTTCTTTAATAATACTGCCAGATGTTCATTCGGAGATATTGGATTTGTAGCAAACTACCAAGCTGGAGGTAAACACGAAGGTAACTGTCACAATGGAATTGATGATGATGGTGATGGTTCAGATGATACAGTAGATTCAGATTGTTTAGGATTAACTTATAGTTTTACACCATATAACGACTCCCATAATATATTTTCAATATTAGATTTTGGTAATTTTTCAATTCAAGAAACATGTACAAATAATTTATGTGAAGGAAATGTAAATATTGACGGAGGTTCAAATCTTTACTATGTATACACAAATAAAGTTAGTAATAATGGTTTATTTAAAGTTTTATTTTACTCAAGAAATCCTTATACTTCACAATTATCAAGTAGTTCATCAATTGATAGAAAATTAAGTTTATTTTCATCAACAGTCGGAGATGTAACACAATATAATTATACAACTTCAGCAATTAATTATGTAATCCAAGAAGCAACATCATCATCAGCTTGGCTAAAAGCAGCATCAGGTCAAAATGGTAGAGATGCAGTAGTTTTACAAATTAATTTATCAAGTGTTTCAGGAACAGATCAAGTAACTTTAGAAGCTGCTCAAGATGCAAGTAGTTTAAAGAAATATGATGATCTATTTTCATATACACTAGATTCAAATAATTTAAATGTAAAAGAAAATGAAGTTGTTGGTTATTGTTCAGATGTTAAAGATAACGATTTAAATGGGGTTTTAGATTGTAAAGATTTAGCATGTAATGGAACAACAGGACCTGCGCAAGGAAGTTATAATTTATATGGTGGTGCAATTAATTATAATAATATAAATGATTTTTACTCAACAAGTTATACAGGAATTTGTAATTTTGAAACTGAATTTACATGTAATGACAGATATGATAATGATGCAAACGGTGCTGAAGATTGTCGTGATTTATCTTGTGATGGTTTAGTTGGAGAACCAAATGGAACTGCTGTTTGTAATTATCAAAGAGAAACTGTATGTAACGATGGTTTTGATAATGATTTAAGAGATGGTTACGACTGTTTAGTATTTTCAGGTAGAAGTTCAAGTAACGCTGAATATGATTGTAGAGATTATTGTTTATTAAATACAGTTGTAAATTCTACAGAAACTGGAGATTTTTGTTTTGATAACACTGATAATGATATGGACGCATACCAGCAATCAGGAAGTTTTGGATACACATATAATACATCAGGGGGAATTGATTGTGGTTGGATTGGAGATACAGGAACTAGTAGACCTGATTATGATTGTAATGGATCAGTAAGTTCGGGAGGTAATACTTGTGAATTAGGAATTGAACTAAGTTGTGAAGATGGTTTTGATAATGATTATGATTATGGAAAATCAGGAAATGGTGCAAACTCTTTTGCTAGTTGGACTGATGTTGGAAATAATTATACATTTGCAAATGGTGCAGACTGTTCAGATTTAAGTTGTAACGCAGCTGCCGGAGGAAGATATAATGATAGTGGTATTATGTATGCTTGTCCAACAAATGAATTTAGTATGGTATTTGATGTAACATCATTAAATTTTTATGGTAATGATTTAAATTCAACAACTTGTGGAGATGGAATTGATAATGACTTAGATGGATTACTTGACTGTGCCGATCCAGATTGTACAGGTAAAATGAAACCAGACGGAGATGTTTGCTTTTCAGCAGAATTTAGTAATAATACTTTAAACCCATGGAACTTTTGTTCAGATGGTTTAGATAATGATGGTGATGGATTTGCAGATTATTTAGATAGTGACTGTGCAGGACAATTTGGTTATTGCGCACAAGGTCCAACAAATGAAAACATTTCATTCTTATCATGTTTTGATGGAATTGATAATGATGGTGATGGTTCATCAGATAGATTTGATTCAGATTGTAGCGGAAGAGTTTTAGGATACACTGGATCGGTTTGGGAATCAAGTGAAACAACATGTGATGATGGAGATGATAATGACGGTGATGGAAATGTTGATTGTAGAGATACAAATTGTAATGGACAAACAGGTCCAAGTGGAGAAACATGTTCAACATCTGAAAGCACTTTAGAATTATGTACTGACGGATTTGATAATGACGGTGATGGAAGAATTGATTGTGGAGAATCTTCAAGCTGTAACTCTTTTTGTGGTTATTCAACACAAACATCTGGAAGTTACCCAGGTTCAATTCCAAACAATACAACTTATAGTTGGGGTGGAGGAAGTATCACAATGGAATTCCAAACTAGACTATATATTGAGCAAAACTGGACACTACATGTTGAAGGATTTGATTCATATAAAGGAACTGGAACTTACTTGCATTCAATTGGAAGTAATACAGACGCTCTAAAAGCATTACCATTTGATGGAAGAAATTGTACATTAGATCAACCAGCAAGCACATTTAAAATTGGAACTTTAGATGAGAAATATGTATCAGTAGAATTAGTAAGTAATACAGGAACTTACGGACCATTTGAATATACATTAATTTGTCCAACACCTTCAATACCACAATCACAAGAACAAGTAACTTCATTTGTAAGTGCCCTAAAAACAGATGATGTTGCAGTGCAAGGAGATGTTGAAAATGCTTATACAACATTATATGAAAATATTGTACCTTTAGAACCTACAACAATTATTGCTGAAGGTTTATTAAATAATGAAACTAATGTAAATGTAACATATAGTGATAGAATTTACTTAAAAGTTAATGCAAGTGATAACGCGACTTACACTTCAAACATTTATAGATGTTATGTGAAATCTGATGACTCTGGATTCTTTACAACTTCATATTCATCAAGGTCTTGTAGCAGTATTAATTCAAATACTTTAACTAAAGACTACACTGTAAATATTAGTAGTTATGCTAAAGATTATGCGGATAATATTGGACCTTCTACAAGTAGGACTTTAAACGTAAATGTATTACCTGAATTTACAAACATTAATTTAGAATCAGTAAAACCAAATACGACTGGTGATACATTTATTCCATATATTAAAAATGAAGTATCATACAATTCAATAAATATTGTAGCATCTGCAAGAACTGGAACAACAGATACATTTACAGGAAATAATTTTATAATTGAAATTTTAGATGAAAATAAAACTATTATTTCAAATCCTACAAATGAAAGTGCAGGTTCATCAAGCACTGCAAACTTAGATTCAACATTTACAGTTCCAGCATTAGCTGATGGAAAATATTACACAAGAGTTAGAGTTACAGACACTGATTTAGATATTGCAATCTCAGAATTAAGAATATTTTATGTCTGTAACGATTTAGAAAGTTCAGGTGCTGATTGGAGCTGTGCTGAAGCTGACTTTGATGAAGATGGTTACACTGAAGGAATATTAAATCCACAATACTCAGGACTTGCCTGTGATACATGTTCAACAGATTATAATCCATTACAAATTGATACTGATGGAAACGGTATTGGTGATGTTTGTGAAATTCCTTTAAGAATTAACAACATTCAAATCATTAATGAATCAGGAGATACTAAATCATCAACTAATTCAGACGGAATTACAACTATAATTAGTGATATTTTATTAGGAGAGTTTTTCACAATTAATACATCAATTACAAACAGTTCACCAATTGATAAAGCGTGGGTAAATATCTGGCAAGGTAGTGTTGGTGGTCCAATTTTATTTGTAAAATACTTAACAAATATTTTAGATGATTTATGGTCTGTATCATTTCAAACAAATTCATCATTTAATTTAGGTAATATAAATTATACTGTTTATGTAAATGATTCAACTACTTTAGAATCAAATTTAACTGGAACATTTAATTTAAATGATACAACACCTTCAATTGAATTTGTAAATATTACAACGAAATCAGGAAATATTAGTCAAGATTTTATTAGTGTAAATGTAAGTTCAGTTGATAATTATTTACTTGACACATTAACAATTAATTTATATAATTCATCTGGTTTATTATATACAAATTCAACATCAAACATCTCAAACTCAACTCAAACATTATTTATTAATTATACAAATTTACCAGAAGGATTATATTATTTAAACGCAACTGTAAATGATACATATTCAAATATAAATCATACTCAAACTAGAACAATTTTACTTGACACAACTCAATCAGTAATTGAAATTCTCTTCCCATTAAATGGATCTAATGTTAGTGATCCAACTCCAGAAATTAAATTTAATTTCACGGATAATTTTTCAGCAATAATTAATTATACAATTATTATTGATAATAATACAGTAAATTTCACAGGAGATAAAATAGCATTAAGTGGTATTGAAGAAATAGAAATTATTACAACTAGTTTAGCTTTAGGTGAACACCAAATGATTATTCAAGGAGTAGACTCAGCAGGTAATCAAGTTAATTCAACTTTATGGTTTATTGTAGTTGCGCCACCAATTACATATTTATTAGATCCAGAATTTGATGAAATGTTACCAACTAATAATATCACATTTTCATTTAATGTTACAGATTTCACATTTGAATATTTGCTATGTAATTTAAGTATTAATAATGTTTTAAACGAAACTAACTTTAATGCAACAGTTGATGCGATTTCAAATTTCACTCCAAAAATAATAGATGATGGTTATCATAACTGGACAGTACACTGTGTAAATGAAGGTGGACTAAAAGCTAATGATACTTTCTATTTTAGTATTGATACAACTATTCCACAAATTACAAATATAACTCCAATTGAAAATACATCATTTAATATTTCAGATTCAATTGAAATTAAAACAAACATTACAGATATTATTCAAGTAGATGTAGCATATGTAAATGTAACTTATCCAAATGGAACTCTAGAGCAACTTCCATTAACTAATACAAGTACTTGGTATAACACAAGTTTTGTAATTCCAGAATTAATTGGTCAATATAATTTATCATTTTTCGCAAATGATACAGTTGGAAATACAAATAATTCAGAAATAAGTTATTTTATAGCTTTAGATACAATATCTCCAATTGTAAACTTAACTTTATCAAATGCTTCAAGTTCAAATATTTATGAACTTACAGAATTAAGTTGTAATATTTCAGATAATTATGAATTATCAAATGTTTCATTATATATTTACAATTCAACAGGAAATCAATATTATACTAATACAACAAATATTTCAGGGAACTTTAATTCAAGTATATGGCAATATAATTTCACACAACCAGGAAATTATACATATAATTGTTTAGCAAGTGACACATCAAATAATCAAGCAACCGCACTAAATAATTATACTTTAATAATTACAAATGTTACAAGTTCTTGGGATAATTTAACATTACCTGAAGGAATTTATTACATTGAACCAGTATCAGCACCAAGCGCAGGAAACTTCAATTATAATTTTACAATTAAATTTAATAATATGAATGCTGAATCTGGAAATATTGTAGGTTGTTATATTAATGAATCAGATTGTTATGATCCAGGTTTAGGAACTTGTAAACAAATCTTTGTAAATTCAACTATTTCAGAAGCAATAGATGGTGATTATGATTTAACTTACGCACTACAATCTGATGATATAATTGCATCAACTCAAGGAGGGGCTACTGCAAATTATATGCCTTGGAGAATTGATAGTTGTGGAATTTATGATACTTCAATGACTCCAATTTTAGTAAATGAAAGTATTAATTGGAGAATTCATGTTCACCCAATTGATTGGATTGTAGGAGATGTTTGGGCATCATTTAATTCACAAAGTTTAGCAAGTAATTATTTTCAAAATACAGTTAAAGGAGATGCAACAGGAGATGTAACTTACGCAGTAAATAAATATGGAGGAGTTAGTGAAGAGTTAGATTGTTACGATGGTATTGATAATCCTGATGACTTAGATACAGACATTGATATTGATGATGCTGATTGTTGGGGAATTACTTATGGATTAAAACCTGAGTTACATCAATCATTTGAAAATGATTCACTTTATTATTCACCTAGTGGAAGTCATGGAACAATGGCAAATGTAATTCCTGATGGAGATGTTGAAGGATATACAGGAAATGTTGGATTTGGAAATTATGATATTCAATACACAATGCACCAACTACCAAATGGAACTATGAAAATGAGATTCAGACACTGGAGTGTAAATAAAGGAGTTACAGTAATCGCATCAGGATTTCCACAAATTGAAAGTGTAAATAAATATGCGCCAGGAGAAGGTCATACAAATGGAGAATTAGTATATTTTCAAGATAAAGATGCAAATATTTTAGATCAAGATTCTTTATCATCAAGTGAGACATTTCCAAATAAAATTGTATTACAATCATTTATTGTATCAGAAACAATTACAAATATGGACACTGTAATAAATGTAACTTTTAATGAAAGTGCAGTAAGAACTGCAACTAATAATCTAAGTGAAGGATTAATTGTAGAAATTAGTGTTACAGAATGTGATGGTACAAATTGTCAAGAAAGTACAGATAATATTACAATTTATTTTGATGATATTAATTATAATGGAACACCAGGTGGACAATGGACAAGTGATAATGAAAACGAATGGGAAATTCAAGTAAATGGAACAACTTGGGGTGCTTGTAATGATACAATTAATGGAGACTTCGACTTTTTAGGTAGTATAGTATCTGTATCATTCGAACAACAATCATATGACTGTTATGATATAGATTGTAACGATAGACCTGGAACTATTGCGTATAATAGATATACAAATTCATATACATCTGGAAGTTGCGCTTATACAAACGAAGGACAAGATATTAATATTACAACAAATGAATCAACTTATTGTTTTGATAATTATAATAATGACTGGGCTTTAGAAGATATAACAAATGGTCACCTAAATACAGGTTCCACTATGAACGCAATTGACTGTCGTGACACAAGTTGTGATGGGGCAATAAATGCTGAAAACAGTAGTCAAGTATGTAACTTAGATATTGAATTAATTTGTAATGATGGATTTGATAATGACATGTGGCAACAAACTGATTGTGAAATTGGTCCAAGTGATAATGGTGGTTATGATGATAGAGAATATGACTGTTCAAGTTATTGTAGAAGCACAATCCAAAACAATGAAAGTGGATTACAATGTGAAGATGGAAAAGATAATGACTGGGATAGATGGTATACAACTAGTGGTGGTCAAAATGGATATACATATAACACAAGTGATGGAGCTGGAATGGATTGTGTTTGGGGAGGTTATGATGGTTATGGAACTAATTATAGACCAGATGAAGATTGTAATGGTGAAGTTTTAAGTGGAGGAGTTTGTGAACTACAAACAGAATTAACTTGTGATGATGAATATGATAATGATAAAGATGCTTCAGCAACTGGAATGCCAAATGCTGGTTGGTCTGCAAACACTACATTATACTTTGAAACATTTAACCAAACTTATGTAAATGACGCTGATTATGATGACTATAACTGTCAATTAGATGCCGCAGTTCCAACAAGTGAAGGTGAAAATGCAAGCTGGTGTTTTGATGGAATCGATAATGATATGGATAGATATTATTGGGACGGAGATAGTTGGGAATTAAACTTAACTCCATCAGGAAATGAAAGAATTGATTGTGGAGATTTACAATGTTTAGGAGCAACAAACCCAAACAATGCAAATGAAACTTGCTTATCTCAAGAATATAATGCAACTGATTCATTTTTCCAAAACTTATTAGAACCATGGCAATATTGTGAAAATACTTTAGATGATGATGCTGATGGAAATATTGATTGTAATGATTCAGACTGTAACGGAAATTTTGATTATTGTAGAAAATGTTCAAATACTGAACTTGTAAGTTGGGATAGTTGTTTTGATGGACTAGATAATGATTATGATGGACTAACTGATAAACTAGATCCAGAATGTACAGGTTATCTAGGAAATGATGATGGTGGATATATTTTAGATATTGAAAATACTGATTGGTTATGTAATGATGGATATGATAATGATGAAGATGGTTTAATTGATTGTTCAGATTCAAGTTGTAATGGTGTTGGAGTATGTGCGGCAGCTGAAGTTTGTAATGATAATGTTGATAATGATGGAGACGGTTTAATTGATTGTCAAGATACAAGTAGTTGTAATTCAGATCCAGTATGTAATGTGCCAACAGTTTCTTTTGGAAGTTTAACGGGACCTTTATCTTCATCTTCAAATTATGATGGAGTAACTATTACTTGGGATAGGAGAGTTAGAGTTGGAGACAATTTTACAGTTCATCTATCAAGAGCTAGTTATTCAGAATCTGCAACTTTAAGTTTAGGAACTACAACTGATGCTGGAAATGGGTTCCCACTTGATGCAGGAATTCAAACTGAGAATTATATATTAACAGGAGATTATCAGCAATTTGAAACTGATGGATATTCGGCTAGCCCAACTAAGAGTTCAATTTTATTTTCAGATATTAATTTAGCTTCCCCAGTTGTAAGTGGAGCTATAGATTTTACAGTTCACATTCCAACTAATGGTACAATCTTTGGAGATTCATTTGAGTTTACCCATACTGTTGATGGAACTCCTTCTGTTGAAAACACAATTAATTTTATTATTTTAGATAATATTACTCCAACAATTGATAAAGTTGTTGTTGGGCATCAAAATGGAAAAATTGATTATAATTCAGGTTCATGGTTTGGAGTGTCTGCAAGTGATGAAGATAATAGTGATTATAATGATGGTAAAATATATAGATGTTATTATAATGTAACTGGACCAAATGGATATTCAACTTCAACTTTTGATAGTGATTGTAAATTTAGTTTAAGTTCTATGATTGATGATGGTAATTATAGTTTAAGAGTTTGGGCTGTGGATAGAACAGGTAATATTGGTGATTATAATGAGACAAATTATACTGTTGATATTGTACCAACATATGTAAGTAATTCATTTAGTTTAGATTCAACAAATATTTGGAATAATGTATCAGAAAATATTTCATTATCCGCAGATTTCAAATCAGATGATGCAGCAAGTATTACTCAATGTCAAGTATATTATAGATCAAGTAATTCAGAATTAGGAATAAATATTGCAAATATTTCAGCAAGTAATTCAGGAGATACTTTAACTTGCAATGGTAATATTTCAGCACCATCAACAAATAACGCATATGATATTTGGATTGAAGTAACAGATTTAGAAAATGACACAATTCAATCAGAATTAAATTCATTTTACGTATGTTCAAATAATTATGAAAAAGGAACAGGAGTTTATGGGGAAGCTTGGAATTGTTTATTAGCAGATTTAAATGATATTGAGGAAACTGGATACGCTGGAAGTTTTGCAGACAGTTGTAGTTTATCATTATTTTATGTTGAATTAATAAGTCCAGAAAATGGTTCAGAATTAACTTCGGATAATGTTTCATTAAATTGCGTTGTAAGTACAGATATTAATTTATCAACAGTTGAATTATATGTTTGGAATTTAACAGGAGGAATCGTACATAATGATTCAATTATAACTTCAGATAAAGGATATAATGCAACATTTAATGCAAATAATATTTTAACAACTGGTAATTATACTTGGGGATGTTACGCTGAAGATATAACTAACGTAACTGCTTGGTCTTATAATAATTGGTCAATAAATATTTTACCTGATTCGTATGTAATTAATTTAACAGTATTTAATTCATTAAATGAATCAGTAGCATTTACAAATGGAATTACAGAAATTTCAAATTTAACAGGGACATTAGAAGTTAATGAATCAGCAAATATTGTTGCAAGTATTTTTAATGTTTCTCCAATAATTAGTGTTTGGGCAAAAATTTGGAATTCAAGTGTTGGAAGTAATATATTATTTGAAAGTAATTTAACTTTAATTAATAATACAAATTATAATTTCACATTTTTAGTAAATGAATCATTTGGTACTGGAGATATTAATTATACTGTTTATGCAAATGTAACTGAGGAAATAATTAATTTAACTGGGTTATTTAGTATTGCTCCAGATTCTCTTCCAGAGCCAGAAAATTACACAATTAATAAAACAGTTGAAGAATATATGAATTTGAGTTGGAGTGAAGTTACAGGAGCTCAAGGATATAAGATTTGGTATGATAGCAACTTAAGTAATATATTAGCAATTAATGATACAAATCAACCAACAGAAAATGTAACCTTATTAGGTTCATCAAATATTAGTTGGATTGATACAACTGCAAATACTATGCAACAAAGATATTATGCGATTGCTGCATATAGTGGAAGCGCAGTTAATGTAACTTATGATATTATGGGTAAATTTAATATTACAATTCCTGCGGGTGCAAGTTCATTTAGTTTACCATTAAATCAATCTATTAGAATAGAAGATTTGATTCCAAATCCTCCAAATAATGGAGCAAAAATTTTCACACACAACACTACAGCTTGGCTTTTCAATTTTGCTGGTGGAGGTTCATGGTTTACAAGTAATGGTTTTGAAACTCTTGAACCAGGATTTGGATATATTACTAATTCATTTAATACTCCAGTTAATATTTTAAATTTTGGATTTGTAATTCAAAAAGATATTAATAGTTCAATTGTATCTGGAGCTTCAAGTTTTGGTTGGCAATCAATTTCAACAGGAGTTAGTATTACAAGTTTAATTCCAAATCCTCCAAATAATGGTGCAAAAATATTTGCCCATAATGGTACTGCTTGGCTTTTCAATTTTGCTGGAGGTGGTTCATGGTTTACAAGTAATGGTTTTGAAACTTTTGAACCAGGATTTGGATATGTAACAAATTCATTTAATACTCAAGTTGATTATAATTATACTACAAATCCAAGATAAAATAGCTAAGTTTATTTTTGAAACCATATTTTGGTTTTAGTATTTTTTTTCAACCATTGACTTTTATAGTTAAAAGTATCTATTTTGAATAAATGGAATTAAAAAATTATTTTAAAAAAATTATAAAATATTTAATTTTAATTTTTAGTTTATTATTCATATTTTTTTTAAATTTAAATTCAATTTTTGGAGCTTGTTCTATATCTGGATATATATTTCATGAAAATGGAAGTCCTTTTAATGGATTAAATGCACAGATGACTGCAACCTGTGATGGTGTAACAAAGTCAACAAATTTCGCAACAGATGGTTTCTGGAATCTTGTTTGGGGGGGTTTTTTTACAGGGGAAACATGTGAAACTGTTTGTGATGATAATGGGGGAGTTTATAATCTATCAGCATATGATAATTCAACAAGTACTTATTATTTTGGAGAATATCTTCCAAATCCAGTTTTAACATTTAATGTGGATCCAGATGATTATGATCAAGATTTTGGAGAAACAAATGATTTTAATTGGACTATGTTTGAGGTAGCACCACCGACAATACTAAACGAAACACCAAACAATATTACATACAACGTAACTGATACAATAACAATCTCGGCAAATATAACTGATTCAGATAATGTTAGTACAGCTTATGCAAACGTAACATATTCAAATGGTACATTTATTCAGCAAATTTCTCTAACTCCATCAGGAGATATTTATTCAGGACCATTTACTATTCCAGCAGTAATTGACACATATAATATAACGTTTTGGGCAAACGACACGGGGGGAGATTCAACAGACAGTACCGATACTTCATTTTTTCTCGCAATTGATGGAATTCCTCCAAATGTTACTAACTTGGTTCCTATCGCTAATACCAATTTTCAAGTAGGAGAAACTTTTGAAATCTCAGCAGATATTACTGATGAAATTTCTGTTAATACAACATTTGTAACAATTGATTATGTAAATGGAACAAGTATAAATTCCACATTAACATACTCTGGAACTGGAAATAAATACAATGTAAGTTTTACTGCACCTACTGATTTAGGAAGATATAATATAACTTTTTTCGCAAATGATTCATCAAGTAATATCAACTACACAGAAACAACTTATTTTAATGTAATTGAAACAGAGCCACCACAAGTATTTGATATAAGACCAATCTCAGGTGGAACTTATGAAGTTGGTGACTCATTTGAAATAAGTGTAAATGTAACAGATAATTTAGCAGTTGATATAGTATATATTAGTATTTTATATCCAAACACAACAGTTGAGAATCTTACTCTAAATAATCAAACAGGTGACAAATATAATATTAGTTGGACTGCTCCACCTAACTTAGGATCATACACTGTAACTTTTATTGCAAATGATACTCCAAGTAATAACATAAATACAACTGAGTCTACATTCTTTATAATTAATGATTCAATAAACCCATATGTAACTCTTTTAACACCTGTAAATGGTTCAATTCATAATGTTTCATCGACAATAAATATAACTTCAAATGTAACTGACAATTATGGAATTAATTTTACTAATATTTCAATAACAGGTCCAAATGGTTATAATAGTTTATTTACAATGAATAATGTTGGAGATATATTTGATTATTTATGGGCTTTGCCAAATAGAATCGGAGAATATATAATTACAATTATTGGTGTTGATTTAGCAGGGAATATAAATAATACTCAAACTTCCACAATCACTATTCAAGATACAATAGCGCCATCACTTTCAAATCCAACACCTACAAATGATTCACAGTTTAATATTAGTGATTTAATTACATTAAGTATAAATGTATCGGATTTAGGATATATTACAAATGTTTCAGTTCAATTAGTAAATACTACTGGTTCAGTAATTGATACTATTTATTTATCTGGAAATAGTTCAGGTGGTTTATGGTCATCAGGTTATACAATCCCATCAATTATTGGAACTAACTTTAGTTTTATATTTAACGCAACTGATGAAACTCCAAACTCAACATTATTTACAATATTTAACTTAACTTTTAATGAGATTACACCACCAAATGTTACAACACTATTACCAATAGCAAACACATATTACGATAAAAACGAAACTATTGAAATTAGTACAGATGTGACAGATAATATTGCTGTTGATACAGTTTCAGCAACAATTGATTATCCAAATGGAACAACTGTTAATTTACCGTTAACCTTAGCAACTGGAAATAAATACAATTCAAGTTTCACAACTGATTGGTATTTAACTGGAAGATATAATGTAACATTTTTCGCAAATGACACATCTAATAATATAAA
>AYRE01000027.1_pt1 | contig 24925 bp, 24 predicted proteins | sample 183791 | NCBI WGS metagenome assembly AYRE01 (sample SAMN02391470, study PRJNA226580) | bioreactor metagenome | isolation source: day 6 sample from continuous culture bioreactor with low C:N ratio... | place: Germany: Bremen | reverse complement strand
TGTCCAAAAATTTAAACAAATAAAAATCTATTCTTGGTCGATTTTTCTTTGTCCAAATGGTTTAAATTCTTCTCCTCCTCCAGAGTAGAATTTTGTCATTTGTTCTACATAGTGCAGACGTAAAGTGTGAACGAAACCTTCAAAGTTTCCCAATACAATATTAAATGTGTGACCGATTGAGAACATTAAAACAGCCCCAATAATTCCGAAAACACCATAACTGAAAAATAATTCAGTATATTGATTAACTAACATTGCAATTACAACTGAGGATAATCCTACTGCCATAAGTCTTGCGTATGATAAAATGTTTGTGAAAAAGGAAGGAATTTCCATAATTCCAATAAATCCGTGACCCATGTAAATTAGGGCGCAAGATAAAAACAATGTTACACTTCCAATAATTGTTAAAAGATTAGATGATACACTAATCCCGTAAGCTAATAATCCAACACCAATTTGCATAATAATAAATGATAATTTATCACAAATTGCTTTTTTTGTATGTTTATTTGATAATTCATTTACAAATCCTAATATTAATCCTAAATTGATATGCATTAAACCAAATACAACTGCAATTGCTAAAAGTGTTGTAGCTTCTTGACTTCTTGCTAAAAATCCGTAAAATGAACCGTGAATTTCGTAACCCATAAATTCTCCAAAGATAATTCCAAAGAAAATTGATGAACCAGCAGATAATTGAAGAATGGATAAAAATTCTTTAATTTTAGGTAGTTTAATTTTCATAAATGTAAATAAGATTAATGAGATTAGTCCATAAATAACATCTCCTAAAATAAATCCAAAGAAAATTGGGAATGTTAAAAAGATAAAAAATGTTGGATCAATTTCATTATATTTTGGTAAGGAATACATTTTTAATAATTCTACAAAGTTTCCAGTTACTTGATTATGATTTAATTTAATTGGAGTATTATCACTTGTCGCTTTTTCAACTGAAAGTTCAAATTTATCAACTAATAATCTAACTAATTCAACTTTTAATTTTCTTACTTTGTTTGTTGGAATGTGTCCACTAATAATTACAATGTTTTCTGATTTTGCAAAATTTGGTTTTGATTCTAAGATTTCTAATTCTTTTGTTAGGTGGTGTTCTTTTGCTCTTAAGTTTTCTAAATTATTGTTTGATAAATTTCTTAAGTCAAGATTTGCCTTTTTAATTGATTTAGTTGTTTTTTCTAATTTTGTTTCTAGATTTTCATCTAATTTTTTAGGTAAGTAAAAGTGTTTGAATTCAAAGTCTAATTCTTTTTTTGTTTTACATACAAAATAAATTCTTTTTCCTTGTTTTAGGGAATTAAATTTAATTTTATTTGCAGTTAATTTTTTTAGTAATAATTGTTTTTTTGATGGAATAAATCCAACTTTTAAATCTTCATTAGTTAAATCTTTAGGATTTACTTTTAAATCTAGTAAAAGTTTTGTTCTTTTTAATTCATCTTTTTGTGAAATTTCTTTTTTTAATAAATCGTCTAATTTAGTTTTAACTTTTAAAATTTCATCAATTGCATTTTCATTAGGTTTGTTTGTGTTTACTTTAAAGTATTTTTTAAGTAGCCTGATTGATGATCTAGTTTGTAATAATTCGTGTGAGATCTCATTTAAGTCAGTATGTTCAAATTTTTCAAAGTTTTCTTGTTTTAAGTCAAAAAATTGAACTAATTTTAAATCATATAATAAATTTGTAATTTCTGTAATTTTATCTGAACTAGCAAATAAATTTACTTTTGACATTGAAGCTGGACTAAAAGCCATTTTTAAATTCTCCCACTAAGTGTGATACAGCTTTATCGATGTTTGCTGTTTTAATAATATTTTCTGCCATTTTTTTTGAATTTTCAACTTGCAGTTCTCCTTTTTTTGTTAAATCTGATTTTAGTTTGTCTAAGTCAGTATTTAATTCTGAAATTAAGTCTTTTTTCATTGCTTCTTCTTTAAGTTTTAAATCTGAAACTGATTTATTAATTTTAGTTTCAGATTTAGAATTTGCAGTAGAAATAGTTTTTTGAAATTTCTTTTCAATTTCTAGCACTTGTTTGAATTCACTCATAATTTAGGATAAAAATTTATAGGTTTATAAAACCTTTGATTTATTATAATAATTGGATATAAATTTGAGATTATTTATGCTACTTTTTTGAATTGTTCTTGGTTTATAACTGGTGGGTCATTTTCAAATTTTCCATCAAAACTAGAATGAATTATTATTGAGATTATTTTATTTTCATCGGTTTGAATATTAAAATTTGTATTTGATAGTTTATTTATTTTTTCAAATAATTGATTTAAAAATTCTTCTTTTGTTTTTGAATAGTATACATTTGAATCATCTTTAAAACCAATTGTATCATTTTTTTGATAAATTAAATGAAATTCTGAATGTTTTAAATTTGTGAAAAATCCTGTTGATTTGTGAAATGTTGAGAGAGTTATTAGGTATTTTTTATTTTCAAATGGAAAGTTTGAAAGTTTTGTAAACATTAGAAGATTATCTTTTTGAAATGTATTTGGAAATGAGGAATTTTGATAGATTAAATTTAAGTTAAATGAATCTAGACCTTTTCTAAGTGATAAATTATATCTATGTTGAGATTGATAAAATTCAATTAAAAGTCTTAAGTTCCCAATTATGCGAAATATTAATGAGTTATATCTAGAAATTGTTTCTTGATGTTTAACATATAGAGGAGTATTTATTATTTTTACAAAGTTTAAGATATTAGAGTGTAATTGATTTAGTTGGTTAAAACAAATTTCAGAGTTAAATAGAGTGAAATTTTCTAAAGGGGATGGAGTTAATATAGGTAAATTGTTTTGTGAACTATATGCGAAAATTTCTAGTTGATAGGTTTCTAGTTTTGAAAATAGTCTTTGAATTTGAGTTTCTATAGAGTTTTGTTTTTTTAAAGTTTCCATTTTGAAAATATAAATTTATTTTAAGGAATTCTCCTTAATGAATTTAGTAAGTGTTGAGCTCTTTTTTCTTTATCATCTGAAGATTCACCTTCAATTTTTTCAATTGCTGGTTTTGGTTTTTCATCTTTAGCAATTGGAGTTTTTGGTTTATTTTTTTCTTGTTCTATTAAGATTGTTGTTAATAATTTTTCTTTTATTTTTTCTAATGTTTCAGGTTTTTGCTGGTTTAATTCCCACATTTTTAAAACATTATCGTCTTGGTGTCTTGGAATAATTGAAATCATATTATCATTAAAGTTCCAAATAATATTTGTTCCATGGCAACCTACAACTTCAAATAAGACTCCCGCAAAAACTTTTGAAAATATTGTTAAGTAAGATAGTTCATTTTCAGATAATTTGTGGATGGATTCTCCATTTGGAGTTGTCACACATAATGTCCCAATTGATTTTGAATCTTCTTTAAAATATACTACAATATTATCGTCACGATAAATTTCAAATTGAAATTGTTGGATTTGTTTTTGAGCATCCATTTTATTTTGTTTGGATTGTTCTAAGTTTTGTTCAGATGAATTTTCTTTTTTAGTTTCAATTTTTGTTTGATTGGGAGTTGAATTTTTATTAGTTAAATCAAATTTTTCTTCTTGTTTTTTAATTAAGTCTAAATGTTCATCTTTTAAAATTTGAATTTCTGGTTCTTTAATTTCTTGTTCTTTTTTTTCAAAAGTAATGGATTCAGTTTTAGGTTCAGATATTATTTTTTCATTTTCTTGATTTGCTTTTGTAATGTTTGGTTCATCTTTTGGTTTATTTTCCTTTTGATGTTTTGTTAAAAGAGCATCAAGTGAATCTTCATCGTATTTTTTTGTTTTGAATTCTTGTTTTTTGAAATCATCATTAATGTTTAGATATTGTTGATTTGAATCAAGTTTTTTAGTTTCATCTAGTTTTATTTCATTAGTGTTGTTATCAGTTTTTTCATTTGTATTTTCAGTTAGGTTTTTTTCTTTATTTTCATTTGAGTCTTCAAGTTTGTTATTTTTTTTATTATTTTGATTTGATTTTAATAAGTTATAAATTTGGTCTAAATCAATTTGTATTTGAGGTAAATTAATTAAATTATCTCCTTGAAATCTTGGAATTATTAAAGCTGTATTATTTTCAACTATAATATTTGTTCCGTGCATTTGGTAAATTTCAAAAAATAAACTTGATAAGTTTTTTAAAATAATTAAATCTAATTGATGTTTAAATTTAATTGTTAAATAAGGTGTTTTACCATTATTTATTAAAAGTGTGAAATTTGGTTCATCCAATAATTTAATTTTATTTTCATCTGATTTTTCTTCAAGTATTTCATTAGAATTTTCTTTAGAAATAATTTCAGGATTAATTTTTGAATCTATTTTTGGCTCAATTTTAGTTTCTTTTAAATCAATAGTTTGATTATTAGAATTTAGTTGTGAAGAATTATTTGAAAATTTATTTGGTTCAATTTTTGAAAATACTTCTTTTAAAAAATCATATCTAATATTTTCTAAATCTTTAATAAATTCTAAAACTTTTTTTTTAGGTAATTGTTTATTATTTTTAATTACACGATTTAAATTACTTGATTTAATTCTTAATTGTTCTTTTAATTTGTAAATATTTTCTTCTAAAATTTCAAAATCTTCTAATCTCTCTAATTTTATTTTTGGAACTAATAAAAAAGCTTGATTAATTCTATCATCAATTTTTGCTTTTTCAAATTCATTTAATCCAAAAATTAATTCTTTTAGAGAGTATAACATATTTTATTTATGGATTTTTGGTTTTTAAATAATCGTTTTCACTTAAGAAAAATTAGTTATGTAGGTTAATAGTTTTATAGAATAAAGAAAATATAAATTAATTTGAAAAAATAAATTTTCAAATTATCTAGCAATTTTTGTATTTTGAACTAATTGGTTATTAGCGATAATTAAAATTTCATAAACGTTATTTGAAATTAATGAACAAGATGAAACATCAATTGGAGATACACCTTTTGTGATTTTAGAATTTATTGGCAAAATACACATTTGAGTTTTATTTTCACTTAGAATTTCAATATTTGTGATTGTTGATGCTCCAGAGTGAGATTTTAAAAATATCTTGTTTGAACTTAAACCTTCAACGTATATATCACTAGGGATTTGAGTATTTGTGTCTTGTTCGACACTTACTAAAACTTCTGTTGAAAATGAACTAAACCATCCTTGGAAACCAACAACAGATACAACTGCTACAACTAATAAAAGGGCAACTGATACAACAGGGTGAACTGCTTTTTTACTTTTTAAAGAGTTATACATAACTAATTTATTAATTAATCTGTTTAAAAGGATTATTTTTAATTTTAGAGAGTGAATAGAGTATAAACAGATATATTGTAGATGGAATATTATATGTAGGATATTAAATTTGAAATATTTTAATGAAAACTTATTACATTACTTGTTAAGTAAAATAGTTTCAATTATTCCAGAGTTTGTTTCAATTAAAACATTATATATTTGGTTTTTGTCTAAATTACATAAGGAAATATCATATTTTGAAATTGAATTATTATGTATTTGAATCGGGATTTCTTGATTTAAATACATTAAATTGATTTCTTGATTGGATAATACTTTGTTATAAATTTGGATATCATAAATTTCCCCATCAAAATAATTAGTGTTAGTATTCCCATCAGTCCCAATATAAAATTTCTGTAATTTATTTGGAATCCAATTATCCATTGTTACATTTTGAACTTGTGAAGGTGAATTATAAATTGATGCTAATTTTGAAGTTCCATTATAAGTATAAATTGTTTTATATTTTTTATTTTTTTCAATTTCTGAGGTTAAATATCTATGTGTAACTTTACTTGTTGTCCATTTTTCAGTTGGAGTTGAATTTGAAATTCCTAAGTATTGATTATTTTTATCTAAACCGAAAAATATGAATTCATTATTTTCAATTCTTGATGATAAAAATTTTGGATAACTCCTAGTTATATCTTGAGTTTTATATGTAATTATAACTGATAAATCGTCAAAGTTTGAAAGATGTGAACTTTGAGGTAATTCAATGTAGTCGTTTATTCCATCAAATTTAATACTATTTCCAGTTAGTTCTAAATATTTTACTTTTTTAGATGTGTATAAGTTATTAATTTCTGATTGTGTTAATACTTTATCATAAACTGCAAATTCATCTAACTTACCATTAAAATATTTTCCCCAACCTCCTGCTCCAAGTCTTAAAACTGATGTTGAACTAAAATTTCCTAAACTTGTAGTATCGTTTTTATCAACTAAAACCCCATTTAAATATAAACTATAATTTCCATTATTAAATTGAACAGTAGCGTGATTCCATTGATTAAAATTAATTGAATTTGCTCCTGATTCTAATGATAATTTATTATTATTTTCATCAATTATTGAAAATGAAAGTTGTTTATAATCACTTACAATTAAACCATAACCTTGACCAGTTTGCCAAGTGTTTGAAGTTGTTTTTCCAAAAATTGTTGCTTGATAACCTGGTGAACCATAATAATTAAACCAAATTGAAAATGCTTTTATTGAATTGCTTGTTAAATCAAAATTTTTTGGATTTGTAATTGCTAGTCTTTCTGCCCCACCTATTGTGAATTCACAACCATTCCCTGAAATTCCTGAAACTGAACAATTTACTCCACCATTTGGATCAGTGATTGTGTAACCATAGTTTGTTTGAGTTGAAAAATCATTGTCAAAATTTGCTAATAAATCTGAACTTGTATATAACTCTCCATCCATATTATTTTTTGAGTGGTCTTTTAAAATATTATTGTCTGTGTCAAATTTCCAATGTCCTTGTAAATTATTATATAAATTTGAATTACTTGAATTACTTGTAATTGGAGTATTACTAAATCCACAAATTTGTTTTGAGGTTTTATCTATAATTTTAATATTTTGAATAATTAAATTAGAATTTTTAACATTATTAGTGTTTGAATTTTTTAAATATAATTGATTATTAAATAATCCTTCTATTTTTAATTCTGTTGCTTGTTTTGATGTTTGAGTTTCAACATTTGTAAGAGTTGAACTCGAAAATTCGGTAAACCAAGATTGGAATCCAACAACTGCGATAACAGATACAACTAATAATAAAGATACAGCTACAACTGGGTGGACTGCTTTTTTATTAAATTGTGTAAACATAAAAAAACTGATAAATTACACTTTAAAAGGATTATTTTTAATTTGTAATAGTAAATAAATATATTTAATTTATTCAGCGAATAAATCAAAGATTTTGTTAAATATTGTGTAGATATTACTGATAGTGATATGTTATTAGTTGTGTTAATTAGTTCAAATTAGTTCAAAAATGGTAATAAAAAATCTTTAAATTTGAATATAAAATAAATCCAAACTCCTAAGATTGTGTATGAAATTACTTGAAAACTTAATTTTGCACTTTTATGGTTAATTAAATTAATTAAAAAAAAAGTTGAAAAGCAACCTCCTAATAATTCTAAAATGTGGAAACTTGATTCAGATATTCTTCTAGCGTATGTAAATTGAGATTTAAATTTATCCCAAATAAAAAAAATTGTTGTAATTAAGTTAATTGTACCAAAGTAATAATATAAATATAATAGTTCCATTTTTTGTTATATACGATTAAATGGTGTATTTGATTTTTAAAGTTTAATGTTTTACTATAGGGAAATAACTAGTAAAATATTTAATATTAAAATTAAAAATGTAGTTATGATTGAAATTTCCAAGTTAAATAATGAAATTAGTTCTAAAATTGATAAAAAGTATTTAGATGATTGGTTTGTAGTTGATGAGGAGGGTAAAGTTAGGATTAGTAATTTAGTTTTAAATAATTATTATGTTAAGTTAGATGATAAAAATAAAAATTTAGATTATTTAGATTTATCTTTACAAATTTGTTATTTATTTGAGGGAGTTAATGATGTTTTGTTTAAGTATGAGCAAGTTAAAAAGATTGAAAAAATGAGTGAGGGATTTGAAGGTTTAAGTTTAATTGATAGTTTTAAGTTAGTTTGTGATGTTTATTCTAAGGATATTCAAAAAAAGTTTAAGAAAGTTTCAAATTTAGAGAGAGAGAGAAATTGTGAGTTAGTTAATTTTGAGCAAGAATTATTTTTAAAGAAAAAGTATAATTTTGAGGAAAAGTTAACTAATAAAAAAAGAAAGTTAGTTTTGTATTTTAGAGATAATAATTTGTATGGGGAACCTTTAGTTGATTCTTTTGATTTTAGTTTAATGTGTTATATTTTAGATATTTATGTGAATTGTGGTTATTCAAAGTTATTTACTGATATTGTGATTACAAGTCGTGATTATAATTTTTATCCTAAAATTTTACCAAAGATTTTTCCAAAGATTAAATATGAATATGGGGAAAATACAGGGAAAGGAGATAATTTTACTAAATTAACGGGTGTTTGTGCAAATACAGTTCATTTTACTAATGGAAAGTTTAAAGATATTTTAATGGGGAGTGTTCCTTGTTTGCCGTATGGAGTAATTGAAGATATTCATAAAATGGAGTTTTTTGCTAAAGGTTTAGGAAAAGATAAATTAGTTGAGAATTATGATTATGTTAGGAATAATTTTAATTATGAAAAGTTTAATTTATATTTTAAATCAGGTTCAGGGAAAAAGGTGAGTTTTTTTGATAAGATATTTTCAAAAGAGAATAATTTATCAATTTCTCAAATTATGGAAGAAATTGTAAGTGCTGTTTTAGAATTGGAAAATGTTGTAATTAAAAAAGCAAGAGATAATTTAACTAAAAATGAGATGAATTAAAATTAATTTTAATATTTATTAATATTCAAATTTTCACAATATGTTAAAAATTCTTTAATGTCAGAAGTATTATTTAATTTTGTTCTAAATTCAGAACTTCCTATAACACCTTTTGTCATAAATACAATATTTTGCTTTAAATAGTCTAAATTTAATTCTTCTTGAATTCCGTATTGTAATAATTCGATTATTGCTGGAAGTGTTGTTATTAATTCAATTCCTGAACTGTGTTTGATGTGTGTTTGGTTTGTTAGTTCTTTGAAGATATATGGATTGTTTAGAGCTGCTCTCCCGATTAAAACTCCGTCACAATTTGTTTGTTTGATTAAGTTATTTAAAGAATTTAAATCAACAATATCTCCGTTTCCGATTATTTCAAGTTCTGGGAATTTCTTTTTTACTTGTCCGATTTCTTCGTAAGTTGCTGGTCTTCTGTATCCATCTAATAATGTTCTTCCGTGAATGTAGATTTTTGTAATTCCTGCGTCTTTGATATTTTGAACATTTTCTAAAATGTTAATGTTTTCTCTATCATATCCAATTCTTGTTTTAATTGATGCTTGGATATTGTGTTTTTTGCAGGCTTTGGCTAATGCTTGTGCTACTTGTTTTACTTTGGTTGGGTTTTTTACAATTCCTCCACCACATTCGTTTTTGGACATTGTGGATTGTGGGCAACCCATATTATAATTAATTTCAAATAGTCCATGAGTTAGTTCTACAATTTTGTCAACACACTCTTCAATTCGATTTATGTCTTCACAGATTATTTGGACAATTGTTTTATTTTCCATATCTTTTGGAATTCTTAGTTTTCTTAATTGGAAAGGGTCACCTTCAATTATTTTTTCAACTCGTACCATTTCTGTGAAGACAAATTCGGCTCCAGAGTTATTACATACTCGTCTAAATGCTACATTTCCGAGTTTGTTGATTGGTGGGAAATATAGAGTAGGTTGGTTGGTTGGTTGATTCATATAAATTAGAAAGTTAAAATTGATTTAAAAAGATTATTTAATAATTATTATCTATAAGAAATAATAACTTGGGAAACTAATTAATATAAGTAATCCTAAAATGTGTAAGATATTATTGTCAAAATTTGATGCAGTTTTAAAACTTGCAAATCTAATTTTGATTGGAATTGGCCAAAATGCTTTAACTCCTGCAATTGTCATCGCATCTTCTAAAATGTGTAAAATTAAAGCTAAACTTAATGAGATTAGAAAGTGTGAAATAAAAATATTTTCTATGTTAGAATAATTTAAAATTAAAATTACTGTTGGAATAAATAGACTGTGTGTAATTGTTCTATGTTTAAATATTAATTTTATCAGTAAATAAATTGGATAAGTTAGGAAAAAACTTTTGTAGTTTAATTTTTTAAAGTATTTTACAATTTTTTGGTCTAAGTCTGGCAAGGAAGATAAAAATGCAGTGATTATTGATAGAGCAAAAATTAATTCTAGTTCGTAGTTTAGGTAGTGGAATATCCATGGACTTATTCCTAAAGTCCATAAAAAGTGGTTTCTTTTTAACATAATTTAAAATTTGTGTTTTAATGTTTTAAAGATTTGTTGTAAGTGTTAGTTGTTATTAAAAATAAAAAATAATTTAGATAATTAATTTTTGACAAAGCCAAAAATATTACATTTCTTCTAAAGTTTCAATTCCTAATAATCCTAGTCCTGTTTGAATTACTTTAGATGTTGATTCAATTAATAATAATCTTGATTGTAATTTATCTTCATCTCCTCCAACAATTTTATTATTTTGATAGAATTCGTTGAAAGATTGACAAACTCTAATTAAATAATTTGAAATTGCACTTGGTTTGAATTTTTGTTCTGCTTGTAATACTGCGTTTTGAAATTCTCCTAATTGTTTAATTAATTGAACTTCACTATCGTTGTAGTTATTGAAATCGATATCTTTAGTTGTAATATTGTTTTGGTTTGCTTTTCTTAAAATTGATTTAATTCTTGCGTATGTATATTGAACATATGGTCCTGTTTCTCCTTCAAATGCTAAAGCTTTATCCATATCAAATTTCATATCAGATAGTGCGTTTACATTTAACATTGAAAATGCTAGTGCTCCATATCCAATAATGCTTGCTCTTTTGTTTAATTCCTCAACAGGTAAGTCTTTTGTTAAATCTTTTCCTAATAAGTTTTGTTTAGAGTGTTCAATCATTTCTTTTAATAACCAATCAGCACCTACAACATTTCCTGCTCTTGATGAGAATTTAGTTCCATCTTTATTAAATACGTAACCGTAAGCAAAGTGATAATTTTTTTCTGCTCCTCCTAATCCTAATCTACCTAAGATTTCAAATAATACTTCAAAGTGATATTGTTGTTCTTTCCCTACAATAAATACATATTTGTCAGCATTATATTTGTCGTGTTTTAATTTTGCTAAGTATAAGTCTTGAGTCATATAAAGAGTTGTTCCATCTCCTCTTAATAGATATTTTTTTCCAAAAGTTTCGTTTTCAAAGTCAACTAAAGCTGCCCCTGATTCTTCGTCATATTTAAATCCTTCAACTTTTGAGTTTATTGCGTCTTCGACAATTTCTTTTCCTTTATCGTAAATTTGAGATTCGTAGTATTGTTCATCAAATTCTCCAAGTTTATAGTTTTCAAATGTTTCTTTATATCCTGAGTATACTAAATCTAAAATTTTTTCCCATAAGTCTCTAGTTTGTTTATCGTTTTCTTCCCATTTAACTAACATTGCTTGCGCCTTTTCGTTTAATGTTTCATCTTTTTTAGTTTCAGCTTCAAATTCTACATAACATTTTGCTACAAATTCATCTGGTTTTAGATTCATTGATTCTGGTGTATCATTAGAGTGAAATAATTGGTATCCCATCATTGCTTTACAGATTGCAATTCCTCTATCGTTATTGATACTTGTTTTAATTACTTGATTTCCTGTTGCTTTTAAAATATTAATTAGTGTGTTTCCTAATAAGATATTTCTTACGTGTCCGATGTGTAGGTTTTTGTTTGTGTTTGGACTAGGGTATTCAATTAATACTTTTTGAGGGTTTTCTGATTTAATATCTTTGAATTTGTTTGATTCAATTGATTTTAAAATAGATTCAGTGATTTGTCCTGAATTTACTGTGAAGTTTAAAAATGGTCCCATAGCTTGAACTTTTGAAAATTGAGTTGGTAAAATTTGTGATAATTTTGCTTGTAAGTCTTGAGCGATTACAACTGGTGGTTTTCCTAATGCTTTTGATAATAAAAAGCAAGGAAAGGAGAAGTCACCGTGTGCTGCTTGTTTAGGTTTTTCAATTAATTTCTCAAAATCTAATGATTCTGAGTTTTCAATGTTTTCTTGTAAAAATTTAATTAAAATTTGTTTCATAATTTAAAAAGTAGAAAGTGGTTTAAAAAGGTTTTTTGTTATTTTGACATAAATTGAAAAATTTGTTTGATTTGAAACAAATATTTGTTAATGGAGATTGTTTAAATATTGAAATTTAATTTTTCTAATCCTTGTTGAAGTTGTTTTTCTGAAATATCAATATCGATGTCTGATAAGATTTCTCCATTTTGGTAAATTGATGGAAAAAAACTTAATTTATCTTTGTGTAATATGGCAAGTCTTACTAAGTAAGGGATATTTTCATCAGTTAAGTATTGTTCATCTGATTTAAACATAAATTCAGGATTTCCTGCTAAATAGTTGAATACTGTATTTACATGATCGTTACAAGCATTGTCAAATATTTGTTGAATTGGAATGTGAGTTGTTAGTTCAAAGTTATTTGTTAAGATATCTTGCGCTGTTAGTAGGTGTTGGTTTGGAGTTTTTGTAAATATTAATTCTCTATGTGTATATTGGTTATTTCCAGGGAAAAATCTTTTTTCTAATAATTTGTTTACTGTAATATTTTTTAATTTAGATTGAGGATTTTTGTATTTTAAGTTAGTTAGGTAATTTTCAATTACGTTTGGATAAATTTTAATACAGTCCGTATTTTCTCCGTAAAAGTATCCGTAAAAGTCAAATACTGAGTCAATCATAGAATTTGTTTGAACGATTGTTTGTTCTAAATTTTGTTTATTTGTCATATTTTTATTATAACATTTGGAATTTATAAATGTATCTTGAGAGTTATATTTTAGTAGTAACATTTTAGGAATATTTTTAAATTAAATTTAATATATTTGATTATGGAACAACAAAATCCAATTATTGATGCTCAAAAAGATTTTGAGCAAGTTTTAACTTATTCTTTAGATAATGGGCTGAATTTAGGAGTTATTAGTGTTGATTTGCAAGAGGAATTTTTAAAAAATGTTGAGGGAGGTGAGTGTAGAGAATCTTATTTAGTTGATTATCATAGAGAAATTTTAAAGTTAAGTGAGTCTAATAGGGTGCCAAGTTTTGTGTATTCTTATGATAGTTGTAGATATGGTAAAAATTTATTAGTTGATAAACCATATATTAAATCTAGAAATTCTTGTTTTTATGGGACTGATTTAGAGGATAGAATAAATCATATTAATTCTGATTTATTGTTTACAATTGGAATTTTTGCGGAGAGTTGTGTTTTTGAAACTTTAATTGATAGTAAGATTATATTTTCTCAAATGAAGGTGTGCACTAGTTTAAATGGAGTTGAGAGGAGAAAACTTATGCCCCATATGATGTATCAAATTTGTCAGGAAAAAGTAATTGATGATTTAGAGAGAATTTGTGAATTTGTTTTAAAGTAATAAAATTGATAATAAATATAATAATTATTATTAAAATATTTAATTTTAGTTAAATTTATTTTATTTGTAATTAGATAAAATTTCTGATAATGGTGTTAAATCTTGATTTTCATCAATATAACTGTGTCCAAAGTATCTTCCATTTCCTGTTAAATTATCAGCAATATCGTAAAATAATTCTTTATTTTCTGAATTAGATATTAGACCAGTTATTTTTGCTTGATTGTAGAAATCTTGTCTTGTTTTATCTCCCATTAATTCTTCTAGTTCAGATGCTAGTTTTAATAGTTTAAATGATGAAATTGTTTTTTCTAAATCTAATCTTCTATAACCAATATAGTCTGGAATTTTAATATTTTTAATATCTTGTGTTTCTTTATTTAATACTCTTACTAAGTATTCTGCACTGTTTCTTCCTAGATGTCTTAATGCCATTGGAGGAGTGTTATGATAGTTACATAATGCTTGAATTGGGTTTGCTGATTCAAAGTCTAATTCTGATTGTGTGATATATTCTCTTGCTAAGTTTAGTAATCTTTTATTTTCTTGAGCAGCTTTTTTAATTTGAATGTCTAAGTAAGTTTTCTTTTTTTGTGAAAAAGTTGTTTTCTTTTTTGGTAATTTGTTTAATAATTGTTGTTTCATGTTTAATATTTTCTAAATATAATTAGAGTAAGAGAAATTTTATTTGCTTTATAAAATTGGTGGTTTTTGATGATATTGAAGTTTTAGTTGGATGTTTGTATTTTTAATTAATATATATTTGAAAAAATCAACCATCTATTTTTATAGTTTAAAATAGTAATTTTTTTAGATTTATATGGGAAAAGTATATAGAAAAATAATAATTTTAATTGGAGAATAAATAAGTGAAATTTTTAAAAATTACTTTAACTTTGTATTTTTTTATTGTAATAGTTTTTAGTTTAATTTTTTTTAATGATGAGAGAAATTTAGTAAATTTTTATGAGGAAAATATTTATCATGATTTGAGAAATATTAATAAAAATATTTATAATAAATTATTACTTGAAACAGATAATATTTTTGATGATTTGGAGTTTTTGAGTGAGTCTGAAGAGGTTTCAAATTTTTTAAAAAGTAATTCTGGGATAAGTTATAATAATATAACTTTAGATATGAAAAATATTGTAATAAATATAGTTAATGATATGGAGAAATTTAAATTTGATAATTATAATTTAAGTAATGAACAGTTACTTGAAGATGAAAGGTTTAGAGATATTGTTATTAGAGATATAAGGTCTAAAGGTTATACTTTATTATTTAATCAAGATAATTTTGATATTGTTTTTCATAAAATTAAGGAATTTGAAGGTGTAAATTTTAAAATGTTTGAGGAAAAATCCCCATTGTTGTATGATATGATTGAAGATTTAAATATTGGTCAAGATAAATTTGGGTTTTATCAATGGCAAGATTTAGATGGTGAGTTTAGAGAAAAGTATGTTTATTGTTCAGTTTCAGATAAATTAAATTTATCTCCTTGTGCTACTGATTATGTTGAGACTTATAATTTAGAGTTAAGGGATGTGAAGTTAGATAGTGATGAGATAAGTTATTTTAAAAATTTTCATAAGTATAAAGATATTATTTTAGTTGATGCTGATGATAATGTTGTATGGTCTACTTCTAATAAACACGCGTTATGGGAAAATGTTAATTCAGTATATTATAATAATTCTATGTTAAAACAAATTTATTCTCAAAGTAAAGATGTTGAAAGTGAGGTTGGAAGTTCTTTTATTGTGAAAACTAATAAATTTGATATTCAGAGAGTGTTTGCAGTTAGGAAAATTTTTAATATTAATAATAAACATATTGGAACTTTAATTTTTGAAATAGATATAAAAATAATTAGAGATAAATTAATATTTTTAGAACATAGTTCTGATTTAGAGTTTTTTATTTTTAATAGTAAAAATTTTGAAATTATTTCTGGATTTGAAAATATAAATGAATTAAATTTGAAAATTGAGTTAGGTGAAATTAAAGAGTATTGTAATCAAGAGATAGTTGAAAAATATCCTGGGACAGATTTTGATTTTAGAGGTGAGAAATATATTGGATCTTATAAAATAGATTATAATTCTGAATGGTGTTATTTTAGTGTAATTGAATTAAAATCACTTAATGAAAATTTTAAAAAAAAGTCTAATAGTTTGTTTGAGTTAATGATTCCAATTTTTTCTTTATTTTTTATTTTTACATTATTATTTGGATTATATTTGGATATTATATTTAAAGTTAATTCTAAAGGAAAAGATAAAAATAAGGAGGGTTTAAAATGAGTTTTAAAGAATTATTTGGAGGATTATTTTTAATTTTGATAATTATTATTACATCTACTGTTTTAGTTGATATTTATTATAAAAGTGATCCAATATTTAATAATTTTGTAATAAATGAGTTAACAGTTATGTCAGAGTCTAGAGGAAAAGTAATTGATGAGTATATTGTAGATAAAGAGGATGAAGTTTTATTTTTAACTCGTTCAAATAGAGTTAAGGAAATTTTGAAAGGTGAGTTATCTAATGATTATAATTTAACTCATGAGTTTTTAGAATTTGAAATTAAGATTATTAAGAATGCTATTGAAAATTATTTAATTTTAAATAAAGAAATGAGTTTGGAACAATTACAGAATAATTGGGAATTTAAAAAGATAAGTATTGTGAAATTTGGAAATGAAAGTTATACTAGAGTTTATGATTCAGAATTTGAAAAAATTTTAATTGCAAATAATAAAAATCATCAAGATATTTTAATTAGTGAAGCTTTAAAAAAAAATAATCTTGAAGTAATTTATGAAAATTTATCTAATAAAGATAATGTTTTAAGTGGGAATATTTTAATTGAAGAGGGAGAGAAAAAATTATATTATGATATTAATATGCAAAAAATTAATTATCAAACTTCTGATAAAGTTAATTTGACTATTGGATTGGATTTAGGTGAGAATATTATTAAGATTAATAAAAATATTTCAAAATTTAATTTAGAGTATTTAGATAGGTATAAAAAAACTATGGATATTGGAAATATAATTTTAATTTCTAAACAAGGAAATATAATTTATTCAAATAATAATACAGTTGGTTTTGGACAAAACTTGAATTGGTATTCAAATTCTAATTTAGGTAAGGATGTTGCATATAGAGAGTATATTAGTCAAGAAGATGTAAAGATAAATTATTATGGTCCATTTTATGAAAATTTTAATGGAGTTAAACGTTTACATAGTATTATTTTAGCTCCAGTGTATGATGGTGATATTTTTATTGGAAGTATTGGTTTAATATTTAATTTAGATAATTTTATTAATAATTTAGAGGAGATTGAACATTTAACTTATCTTGGTGAGAATTATGTTGTTTCTGAGACTGGAAAATTAATTACAAAGTTAAAGTTTCAAAATGTTACATTATTAACTCAAGATATCACTGGATTAGATTTGAATAAATGTTTATTTGAAAATGATACTGATGATAAATTAGAAAATTTAGTTACTAAAAATTATTTTGGAGAAAATGTTTATAGAAAACTTTATAGAGTTGATAAATTTAATTGGTGTTTAGTTTCGGAGGTCTCTAAGGAAGAAATATTTGAGATTCCGAAAAATAAAAAAATAAATTCAAAGTTATTTCTTTTTTCAGGAGCTTTAGTGTTTGTATTTATTGGAGTTGTGTTAAGTTTATTTTTACTGGATATGAAGTATTTAATTGTTAAAAAGAAAAGGTCTGAATTTATTAGAGAGGAGTTTGATTTTATTAATAAATATAGAAAATTAACATTTAGGACTAGATTTATTTTAGCTATTTTAGTTCCAGTTATATTTGTTATAATTGTTGAAATTTTAGTTTTTAAATTTAAAGAAAATGCTATATATCATATTTTTCCAAATTTATCTATTTTGATTTTTACTTTAATGATATTATTTTTCTCTGTTGAGTTTAAAAAAATGGAGAGTAGAAAGTATATGATTATTGGAAGTTTATTAGTTATAATTAGTAAGAGTTTATCGATTATTTATCAGGAACTTATTATTAGTGGAGTTACTATTTTAAGAATTTATTGGGATTTAAATTTTGTTTTGTTGGTGTTTGGAATTTTAGGAATATTTTATGGATATAGGAGGGAGTTGAAATAAAAATATGGATTTTAGTTATATTTTATCTTTTGTAATTGAAGTTTTAATGTTATTGAGTTTTTTTAGTATATTGGTTTATTATATGGTTTATGATAAAAAAACTTTAGAGTATTTGCCGTTTTATTTATTATTTTTAGGAAGTTTAGGTATTAGTTTGTTAGAATTATTAAACATTTATACACCTGAATATTGGTTTATTTTACATTCTTTGATGGCAGTTATATTTTTATGGGTTTTATTTAAAATTGTTAGGAGGTTAAAATGGAAATAATTATATTTTTATTTAATTATTTTATTTATTTTGGAATATTTATTTTAGTTTATTTTACTTTTTTAACTATTAAGTATAAATCTTATATTGGTGAAAATTATAAAAAATTATTAATTGTTTTAGGGTTTTTATTTTTTGATATTATTATTGCATTTTTTTTACAGCATTATATTAATGAATTAATTTATATAAAATTATTATTTCATTATTTGAATTTTATTTTAATATTTTTTATTATTTATTGGTTTAGAAAATATGTAAATAATATTATTATGGTTTTGTTTTCAGTAAGTTTAACTTTATTAATAATTACTAGGATTTATTCATTATATAGTCTAGATGTTAATTTTATTTTTGTGATTAGATTAATTTTATGGTTTTTTACAGCGCAATTATTTGTATTTTTAGTTGTTGAAGTTTTAATTGGTCAAGTTAAAAATAAAAATTATGTTGAGAACCGAAAAAAACTTCTTAAAGTGAATAAAATTAAGTTTAAGTATGTTAGTTATTTATTTGTGTTAATTATTTTAATTTTGTTTGTTTTCACATTTATTTCTATTTATGATAAAAAATATCAAATTGAGAATGGACCGAATATTAAAACTGATGAATTAAATATTTTAAATTGGGAGGATTATTTAGGTGGGCCAGAGGTTATTACAAATTTTGAGAAACAGTTTAATGTTACGGTTAATCTTACAATTTTTCAAGAAGAATATGAAATTTATGGATATAATTTAAGTAATTTTGATTTAGTTGTAGTTAGTGGAAGAATTTTGGAAAAATTATATTATGATAATAAATTGGAAAAAATTAGATTTAATAAAATTCAAAATAGTGTTTATTTATCAGATAAATGTAAGTTTGATGAGAATTATTTAGATTATGGATTTCCATATACTTGGGGGACTACGGGGATTTTAGTTAATACTGATTTTGTTAAAGATTATGATAAGTCTTGGGATTTATTTTGGGATTCTAAATATTATAGAAAAGGAGCTTTACTTCCAGATCCTGATGAGATTTTTGCAGCAATTTCAAGAGATGTGGGGATTGGATTACTTCCTTCAAATTTAGAAGAGTATTATAAAGTTAAAGATTTTTTAGAGTTAATTGATAAAAATATTTATGGGTATTATGACCAAATTGAGGCTGTAGAATTAATGAAGAATGAAACTATTTGGATTTATCAAACATATAATGATTATCGGTTATATTTTAATGAAACTAATTTTGAGTTTTTTATTCCAGATGAAGGTAGTTTAATGTGGATTGATTCTTTTGTTATGCCTAAAAATTTAAAAAATAAACATAATGCTGAATTATTTTTAGATTATATTAATGATGGAAAAGTTAATGCTAATATTTCTAGTTATGGTCAAATTGCTTCATGTAATGATAAGTCATTTGAATATTTAGATGAGGAGTTTTTAAATAATAAAGATATTTTTCCAGATGAGAAAACTTTGAGTAAGTTAGATATTTTAAGTAAATATCCTATAAATATGAGAATTGAAGAATTAAAAATAGAATTATTTGAAAAGTTGAATGAATAAATAAATTAATTAATTAATTATTTAAAAGTTTCACTTTAATCTGCTCATTATTTTTTATACAATGGACACAAAAATAATACACGGAGAAAACCAATGGTTTTCTGTGTAATGAGAAAATTAAAGTTTCACTTTAATCTGCTCATTATTTCAGTTAGTCTAATATAACTTTGATAAAAAATTGGCATATCTGTTACATCTTCTAAAAAATTGAAAAGATATAATACTATTGAAAAAATCACACCATATTCTTTTAACCCTGATTGAACAATCAAATATAAACTTGTACAAATTAAAATTATTAAAAGTGTGAATGAAAATGCGTAATTATACATTTCTAAATCTGAAATATTAATGTAACATCTCATTAATTTATTACTAAATGTTTTTGTTTTTTTTCTTGAGTTATGTCTTACAATATCAACTTGACTTTCTTTTGTATTATTTAAATCGGTGTGTAGTTTTCTTGTTTTATTTGTTGTAAGTTTATATAGTCCCATAACTAAAAACATTACAACAAGTGCTAATGTGAAAACATCAAGGTTTAAAAAATATAAAATAAAAAGAGTTCCCCCTAAACTAATTAATGTTCCAATTATTTCAGGTAAAGTATCTTCAAAATAGTCTATTAATTCTTCTAACATATCAACTCTTGCGGAAACCTGAGATACTTTTGTGGTTTTTGTATATTCGTTTTCTACAACCCCGGGTGTTAAGTCTTCATAGATTTTTCCATAAAGTCTTGTATCGTAAAATCTTCTTAATGCTGATACGAACATATCCCCAAGCCCAAGAGCTAAAAGAGCCCAGAGCCATGAAATTTTATCTTCAATTAAGCCATTAATTGCAAATCCTAATACTAAAGGGAAAAATAAGTATAATACATTTTCTAAAATTACTAAAAATAATGTAGCTGATATAGAAAATTTGTAGTGGAAAAAAATAGATTTTAGGTTTAAATTATCTAAGTCTACGTCTGTTGAAATTTGTTTCATATTAAAATTAATGTAATTTCTTTTAAATATGTATCTTAATTAGATATTTTTAAAAAATATCTTGAAATTTAAATGGTTTAAAATTTGAAATAATTATATGATTTTATATCTTTATTCAACCATTTATTTTTATATATGAAAATAATATATTTATATATGAAACAATCAAAAAATAAAATTTATTTAAGTATTTTTTTATCGGTTTTAGTTCCATTGGTATTTTATTTAATTATTAATTTTATTATTCATAGATTTACAAATATGGCAGTTTATGATACTCTTTCTGATATGGTTGGAGTTATTTGTTGTTTTATGATTTTATTTTATTCTTATGAATTTTTAAGTGGAAAAAATAGAAAATATTTGATAATTGGATCAATATTTTTTATTGTGAGTCGATTTATTGAAATTGTTTTACAAGAATTAATAATTTTGGGAATTTATGGATTCGAAATAATTTGGTTAGTTGCTCTTTATTTTTCATATTTTGGAATTATTTATTTATTTTTAGGTTATCGGAGGTTAAATTTAAATGGGAATTGATTTAAATTTAATATATTTGTTTTCAATTTTAATTGGAACGATTTTATTATTTTGGATTGTTATGAATTCTATGATAAGAGATAAAAAAATATTCCTTTACATTCCATTTTATTTAATTGGAGTTCTTTTATTTATCAGTACTGTTTTTTTATTTTTTAATATTTCAAGTCAAAAAATATGGGTTTTTGTTGAAATTTCAATTGGAGTTTGTTTATTTTTTATTTTTACTGAAATTATGAGGGTTAAAAATGATTGATGTAAATGCTGTTATATACATTAGCGTATTTTCTTATGGATTAATTAGTTTTTTTTTATTATTTGCTTTAACTTTTGTTAATCAATCAAGATTAAATATTAAGATGTATAAACTTATAATTCCATTAATTTATTTAGTATTTATTACAATTATTGCGATTTTAAATCAATTAAATATATATAGTATTGGTCCATTAAAATTATTTTTAGATTTATTTGGAATTTATATGATTTGGTTTATTTATTATGCGTATAAAGATTATTTTTTAAAAAAAATATTTATTTTAATTAATTTTATTTTAATAATTACAGTAATTTTAGAGATATTTTATGATTTACATACTTTAGTTTTTTATTTTAGAATGATTTTTTTATTAATTACATTTATAATAATTAAATTTATGTTTTTAAGAGTAATTTCAGGTAAAAAGAAAGTAAATAAAAATAAAAAAATATTTACTGGATAATTTAAAATCGGAGAAGTAAGTCATTTTATAACCAATGGTTATAAAATTGATATCCGGGTTAACCTATGGTTAACTGGATAATTTAAAATCGGAGATTTTAAATTAAATTAAATCGAAATCTACTTTTCCTTTTACAAGGTTTTTAATAATTGCTGAAATATTTTCAATTTCAACTCTAGTTTGTTTTCCAGTTACTCTATCTCTAATTGTAACAGAATCTTTGTTTGCTAATTTTTCAGCTTTTACTTCTTCTGAATCATCTTCGTTTGATTGTCCTAAAGTTTCAAAGTCAATTGTTAAACAAAATGGAATTCCGATTTCATCAGCTCTAGCATATCTTTTTCCTACACTTCCAGATTTATCGTATAATACTTCAATATCTTCATCAATTAACTCGTTAAAAATTTCTCTAGCAACTTCTGGTAATCCTGCTTTGTTTACAAGTGGGAAAATAGCTACTTTGTATGGAGCAACTTTAGGAGTTAAGTTTAAGACAATATTTCCTCTTTCTTTGTCATCTTCGTATCCTTGATATAAAACTGCCATCATAAATCTTTCAACTCCCATTGAAGGTTCAATTACATTTGGAATTGCTTTTGATTTCATTTTTTCATCAAAAATTTCCATTTTTGTTTTTGAGTGTTGTTGGTGTTGTGTCAAATCAAAGTTTCCTCTATTTGCCATTCCTAACATTTCTTTGAATCCCATTGGATATTTAAAGTCAATATCAAATGTTGCATTTGAGTAGTGAGATAATTCTGTTTGAACATGTTGTCTTACTCTTAAATTTTCAGGTTTTAGTCCAACTTCATTTGTTAACCAATTATAGTATTTTGCTAACCAGTATGCGTGAAAAGTATTTAATTTGTAAGATTCATCTTTGTGTAAATCTCCAATTGTAGTTTCAATCATTTCAAATGTTTCATCATCTTGCGCTTTCGCAGTTAGAATCTTTAATTTTGTATCTAATAATTCTTGAGTTAATTCTTCACAAACTGATTCTGGATGGTAAAAGTATTCCATTTCAATTTGTTCGAATTCTCTACATCTAAATACAAAGTCTCTTGGTGAAATTTCGTTTCTGTATGCTTTTCCGATTTGTGTAATTCCAAATGGTAATTGTTGCCGAGAAGTTTCAGCGATAATTTTAAAGTTTGGAAAAATGGATTGAGCTGTTTCTGGTCTTAAGTATGCTTTAGATTGTTTTGAAACATCTGCTCCGATTTGTGTGTTTAACATTCCACTGAAAAATTGAATTGGTAATTCAAAATCTTCTCCATTGTATTTTAAATTGTGTTTTACAATTAAATCTTCAATTTCTTTTGGCCCTAGAGCATCTCCAGGCATATTTAATTCATCTTCGATAAAATGATCTGCTCTTAATTTTGTTTTTGTATCTTTTGTTGTTAAAAGCATATCTCCGAAAGTATCAACGTGTCCTGAGGCTTTCCATACTTTTGGATTTGTAATAATTGCACCATCTTGTCCAACAATATCTTCTCTTTTTTGAACAAATTCTTTCCAGTATAAGTTCTTTAGGTTGTTTTTTAATTCTACTCCTAAAGGTCCAAAGTCAAAAAATCCGGCTAGTCCACCGTAAATTTCTCCGGCTTGGAATACAAATCCTTTCTTTTTACAGAAAGTTGCTAAATCTTCTAGATTAATTTTAACGTTTGGCTTTTCGCTATTCATAATAGTATAAATATGTTCGAGAGCCTTTATAAATATTTATTTTAATTTTAATGATAAATTCTCGATTTTCGAGCGTTAGCGAGAAGTTGAGAGAATTTTTGATTAAAATTAAAATTCTAGATATGGAATTTCTCGTAATCAGAGAAATTCATTAATATAAATTATTCACTAAGCGAAGTGTGTGATTAATTTTCTATTTTACTTTTTAATTGTCTTCAATTGGATTTTCTAAAGTGTGAACTTTTAATAACTTTAATAATTCTTCTTTTTGTTTTTCAAATTCTGATTTTACTAAATCATCAACCAATTCATCTCCTTTGAAACTTTTTGGGTTTGAACATGGACAAAATTCTAAAAGTTTAACTTTAAAGTATTCAACTGATTCTTTTAATTTAAAATAAGGTTTTCTTTGTGAATGAATTCCTCCAGCATTTTCAATTAATCCTAAATATTTATTTGACATTGCTTCTAAATGAATATCTAAAAAATTTTTACAAACTCCACTAATTGCGTGATTATATACTGGACTTGCTAAAATATAAGCGTCAAAATCTTGAATGTATTTATATAAATCTTGAGTTTGTTTTGTATAATCTTCAAGTTTATTTCCATTACATAATTCAATTTCTGATTCTTTTAAATCTAAATATTCAACTTGAAGTTCTTTTTCTTTCATTAATTGTTCATACGCATATCTTGCGATTTTATTTGTATTCCCATTCTCGTTTAGAGTTGTTTGAATTACTAATACTTTTTTCATATTTTTATTTGTAGATAATTGTTTTTATTTTATTGTTTTAATTTATAGGTATGAATTGATAGTTTCAATATTTAATTAATTTAAAATTTTTAATAATATTAAAATTATTGTCTGTATTAAAAGTATATATTAAAATTATTTGAATTTTAACTATTTTTTAACTATTTTACACAATCCTTATATATAAAAAATAGTTAAACTTTATTATGATTAAATTTCCAATTAATAAAAAATACTTAATTATTAGTTATTTTATAATTAGTTTAATTTCTTTATTTGGACTCTATATTAGTTTTATTAGTTCAATAGATGAATTTTCTAATACTGATATTAGTTCTATTGATTCATTACAAAATGTAATTTCACAAATTCATAAAGAAGATTCTCAATTATATAAATTATTATTTTCTGGAACTCAAATAAGTTCAGATATTTCTAATGATAATGAAAATTCAGTTATTTCAAATCTAATTAATTTAAAATCCTCTGAATTATTTACTTCTCAAAAATTAGCTACAACAATTGATGACTATTATTCAATTACAAGTGTTCGTGAAAAAATTATTAATTTATATAATACTGATGGATCAATTTCTCAAATTAATGATTTATTAAGTTTATATGAAAAAAATGTTGAAATTGTTTTAAATGATGTTGAAGATGAAATGAAATATATAACTG
>AYRE01000026.1_pt1 | contig 25466 bp, 26 predicted proteins | sample 183791 | NCBI WGS metagenome assembly AYRE01 (sample SAMN02391470, study PRJNA226580) | bioreactor metagenome | isolation source: day 6 sample from continuous culture bioreactor with low C:N ratio... | place: Germany: Bremen | reverse complement strand
GGAGCATCTGGAGTTGTAATTAATGGAGTATCACCAGCATCACCTGCTGAAGACTCAGGATTATTATTCGATTCTCAAGCCGCACTTACAAGTTTTGAAAAAATAACACACGTAAACAACATAGAAATTACATCATTAGATCAATATTATAATGAAATTGAAAAATTAACAATCGATTCTAAATTAAAAATTAGAACTGATCAAAATGAATTTGGATACACTTTAAATTTAGCAAATATTTCAAACACATCTAACTTAGCAAATCAAATTGGATTATCGGTTAGACAAGAACCTAAATCAAATATTAGATTAGGAATTGAACTTGAAGGTGGAAGTAGATTAATTCTAAAACCAACTCAAAATTTAACAGATGACCAATTTAATTTATTAGTAAATAATTTACAATCAAGATTAGATGTTTATGGAGCATCAGGAACAAAAGTAAACAAACTTGAAGATGCTTTTTCAAATGAAAAATTTGTAATTGTTGAATCAATTTCAGCAAATAAAAATGATATTTTTGAACTAATTAAAAGACAAGGAAATTTTCAAGCAAAAGTAAATAATATTACAGTTTTTGATGGAACAAATGTTTTAAGAGTTTTAAACGACCCACAAAATGAAGTATTCCAAGGTTGTCCTTCAAATGGTATGGAGTATACTTGTTCATACGCATTCGCAGTTGAAATTGATTCAGAAGGTGCAACTGGTTTTTTTAATCAAACAAAACAATTATCAGTTACAAATGGATATTTATCTAAAAAAGTAGAGTTTTATTTAGATGGAGAATTAATTACAGCATTAAATGTTGCATCAAGTTTTAAATATAATAAAGTTACAACTCCTCAAATTACAGTTTCTGGAAACTCATTTAGTGAAGAGAAAAAAGCACTTGATTCAGCTCAAAAAGAAATGAAATTTTTACAAGCTATTTTATCTACACAAAGCCTACCTTCAGAATTAGAAGTTGTTCAATCATATTCAATTTCATCAAGTTTGGGGGATAGTTTATTATCCAACTCAATCATTGTAGGTTTCGCGGCCCTTTTAATTGTATCATCAATCATCGCATTAAGATATAGACATTGGGCAATCTTTTTTGGAATTTTCACAGCATTAGTTGCTGAAGTAATTATTGTATTTGGAATCGCATCATTTATGAGATTATCAATTGATTTAGCAGCAATTGGAGGATTAATTGCAGCAATTGGGACAGGTGTAGATGATCAAGTAATTATTACTGACGAATATTTTAGAAAAAGAAAACAAAAAACTTCAACTAAAAAGAAAGTTAAAGCTGCTCTATATATTATTATGATTGCATACTTAACAACATTAGCGGCAATGGTTCCATTATACTTTGCTGGTTTAAACATTTTACAAGGATTCGCATTTATGATTATCATTGGTGTAACAGTTGGAGTATTAATTACTCGTCCAGCATACGCAGCATATTTAAGAATTATGATGACATCTAAAAAACAAAGAAAAGAGGAGGATGAAGAGGAAGAATAAATAATTTAATTTTTATTAATTAAATTTATTTATTTAACTTAAACTTTATCATTAATCAATTCAAATGTTTATTGATATTCATTGCCATCTTGACTGGGAAAGTTATGGAGACGAAATCTTTGATATCATCTCCGAAATGAAAGATAAAAAAATTATAGCTTGGACTAATACAACTAATCCTGAAAACTATAATAATACAAAAATTAAATTTCAAAATCATTCTGATACAGTAAAAATTTGTGCTGGTTTATACCCACAAGATGCTGAAAAAATTAGTGATTCTGATTTTAACGATTATGTAAAATTAATCAAAAAAGAAAAAAAAAATATAGTTGCACTTGGAGAAGTAGGATTAGATTTTCATCATTCAACAACTCAAGAGCAATTTGATATTCAAGAAAAAAGATTTAGACAATTAATTGAACTTGCAATTAAATTAGACAAACCAATGTTAATTCATGCTAGAAAAGCAGAACTTAAAGTTCTTGAAATTTTAGAAGAATATATTTTAAAAACTGGATTTAAAAAATTTGATTTACACTGTTTTATGGGTAAGAAAAAATATATTAAAAAAATTATTGAGCTAGGAATTTATTGTTCAATTCCAGCCATTGTAAAAACAACAGAAAGTTTCCAAATTCTTGTAAAAGAGTTACCAATGAAACAAATCTTAGTAGAAACTGATAGTCCATTTTTACATCCAGAAAAAAAACAAAATTCACCTTTAATAATTCCTGAAATATATAGGGAAATTGCAAAAATTAAAGGATATAATGATTTCGAAATAGAAAACATTATTTATCGAAACTTTACAAGGTTCACTTTGTGAACTTATCAAGGCTTAGAAATTTCAAAAAAATTTATTGACTTTACAAGGTTCACTTTGTAAAGTTAATTTAACTTAAATTAACTTAAATTTTTAAGAATGAAGTTTACCCAATGTAAACCTCTCAAAGATACAATCTACAGGATTTAAAACAAAAATAAAAAAACAAAAAATAAAAATGGTACAAATTGATGTAATAACAATACCTGAAAGTAGAGAAGACCAAAATGTGACTGAGGAATATTTAACAATCTTAGATGAAAAAAATCAAATGATTGCTAAAAGATTCAATATGGAACCTTTGGATGTAACTTTAAAATTTTATGATTCTAAAGGGGCATTAGTTGGTTCATTAGGGCCAAATCAAAATGGATATGGAATTTATTCAGGATATGTTGATGGGTCAAATGAAATTAAGGTATTACACCCTCACGCAGCTGAAGGTTTATTGGACGATATTCCAAAAGAAATTAAAATTTTAATTGATTTTGCTTTAACAAAAATGTATTTATGTAAAAAATATTATCCAAATGAACAAGATTTTAAATTATATCATAAATATTTAGCTGATGCTATTGGAAGAGTTTCAGCAGGAAATTTTCATGAAAAATCATGTAAATTTGATATTAAAATGTGGTTTGATGGAATTAAATATAAAAAAGATCAAGAATTAGCACTAGCGTTATATTTAATGTTAAAAGCTTCAGGATTAGATTTTATTTACGAAAATTTAGATATTATTATGGAAGATTTAAAAATCTCAAAATCAATTGAAAGAATTTACAACAAACCATTATCAGAATTAATTAAACCAGTTAAAGAAGTAATTTTAGAAGAAGAAAGAATTGCAGCTGAATTAGAAAAAAAGAAAAGAGCGGCTCAAAGAGAAGCAATGATTAATGAAAGAAAAGAAAGAGATTTAAAAAGAGCTCAATCTGAACATAAAGCAAATGGCGAGTCTGGGGTAAAGAGAGTTCATATTTCCTCTGGAAAATTTGGAAATACTAAAAATAACCCAACACCTCAATCAAATAATAAAAATAATAAAGTATCAAACTACTCAAACTCAAATAATAGAAATTATAAAGGTGTAAATAAAAATACATCTGAAATGAGTAATAAAGATAAAGCAAATTTTAACAATCCAAATAATCCAAACTATAAAGGAAATAAAAAAACTGAAGATAAAACATCAGAAAATAAAACTAAATCAAACTCTCAAAACAAACCTCAAAAATTTGCAACTCCAAAAGTTAATTAATAATAATATTAATTACATATTTCTTTATACACATTAAAATTTAGTTTAATATTAAATTTTAAATAATAAAAATCTTTATAATAACTCAAATTATATTTAATTTAATTACAATGGATACAAATGATAAATTATATAGTTCTAAATTCAAAACTGCTGATATAAAATTGGGTTATGGATGTAATGATAAATGTGTTCATTGCGTTGTTGAAAAACTTCGAGATATCGCAATACAAAATAAACATCTTGATTTAAAAACTGATGAATATCTAAAAGAAATTGATAAAGTTATCTCGGACGGAATTAAAAGAATAGTTGTAACGGGTGGAGAACCTACAATAAGAAAAGATTTTCCTATAATTATTGATTATATTAACAGTTTTGGAATTGAAATATTTCTACAAACAAATGGTAGATTTTTATCTAACTCAAACTTAATTGATAAAATAAAAAATAAAATTAATACATATATTATCGCACTACACGGACCAAATGAAACAATTCACGACATTGTAACACAAAGCTCAAATTCATTTAATCAAACTGTTCAAGGAATTAAAAATGTTGTTAAAATCGGTGGGAATGTTTGCGGGAAAACAGTAATCTCAAAATTAAATTATAAAACATTATTACAAACATGTAAATTATATAACAAACTTGGAGTTAAAGAAATTTATATTGCATACCCTCATTCTTCTGGCGAAATTGATTATTTAAAAAAAATAGCTCCAACCTATACTCAAATAAAACCATATATAGAACAATGTTTAACTTGGGCAATTGAAAATAATATTAATTTAAAATTAGAAAGTATTCTTCCATGTAATTTAGATAAAGAATTTCCAATTAAATATTACTATGATTTCACAGAATTTCTAGCTCAAAAAAAATATAAAATGCTTGATGAAAATTATGGGTCTTGGGAAGAATTTACTAAAATGGACAAAAAAAAAGATTTTTCAAAATGTCAAAAATGTGTATTCAACAATTTCTGTAATGGTATTTGGCACGAATATACAAACCTTTATGGATTTGAACAAATAAGACCTATAACTAAAATTCACGACAAATCAAATCTTAAATTCTAAAATAAAATAACAAAAATATATAAATAAAATAATTATAATTTTTTTATGAAAAAGGAACTTCCTAAAATTAAAAAATCGTTAAAATCATTTATTATCGAGGAAGATGCAAAAGTTATGGATAAAACTGCAACTAAAGTAGCATTAGCTGTAACATTTGCAAGTTTAACATTTCTAGACTCAGTAGATGATGTAAACGCAAAAGGACATAGTAATCACTATCACAAAAATAACTTATTAACTGAAGATTTTAAAACTGTTCAAGATCAAAGTGGAGAAGATTTTGAAGTAACTGAAGTTACACACACAAACGGATACACACACCAAAATAGTAAGCGTAGTTGGTATAAATTATAAAATTTATATCTATTTTTTTATTTTTTAAATTTATAATACAAATTAACTTTTTGATTTAAAGTATAATAAAATTCAAAACTTAAAGTAACTAATTCCTTATCATCATATTTATCTAACTTAATTTCTAACTCTGAAAAAATTTTATCATTTTCAAATTTATTTAATTCTAAAGATATATCAATTCTTTTAGCAATAATTTTATTATTTTTAATCTTAAAATCTAATAAAACTCCACGCAAACTTTCACTAAAACTATAATTAATTATCTTATTATATTTTGATTTAAACTCATCTGGTATATCTGACACAAAATCATCAATTTCATATATTTTAATTTTTTCCTTTTGATGATAAACTTTAATTTTAAAATTATTTTCTTCATCAAAATCAATTCCAATCCCCCAAATTTTATCACTAAGTTCAGGTTTTATATTTAAAATATCTACACATACTTTTAATTCATTTTCACTATATTCATCACAACTAAAATATAATGTTTTACGAATACTTTTATCTTTCATCTCAGCAAAACTAATCCCAACTTTAGAACTTAATTGAAGACATTTTTCAATTTCTAAAAACTTCTTACTTCCAAAAATACTTTGTAAATAATTATCAAATACTTTTGAATTTTTCATTTTATACAAATAACAAACAAATCTATCATTATTACTTTCTTGACTTTTACCTAAATAAGAATCAACAAAAATAAAAGATGACTTAACTAAAAAATCATTATTTTTAATTAACTCTAATAATTCAAAAGACATATCTTTAACTTTACAACTTTTAAAATTTTCAATTTTAGAAATCTCCTTACTTGAATTAAACTCAAAATAATCTTCTCCTAAAAACTCAGTTTCCCCAAATTTTTTTTTATAATTTAAACATTCAAAATCACAATTTAAAATATCAACAAACTTCCAATACTTTAAACACATATGAGATTTTAAAAAAAAAGAATAAATAATACTTTCTGGAAAATTTTTAAATATTATTTTTTTAATAATTTTTTTATCAATTAAACTATATAAATATTTTTTTTGAATTTCAAAAAATTTAGAAATAGGCACACCTAAATTATACTCTTTAAAATCAAACTCAAATTCTCCATTACATAAATTAGAATTATAAATGATATCAAAACTTAACTGATTATCTAACTTAAACTCTAATTTAAATGTATTATTATTCATTGTTTGAATTTGAAACTCCTTGACTTAAAATTGCTTTTTCTAAAATTAATTGTCTAATCTCTGATGTATTTTTCATTTGATCTAAATAAGAACTAGACTCAATTAATTCATCAAAAAATCCATAAACTGCATCATTTAAATTATTCTCTTTATTATCTTCATCTTTAAACTTTAAAGATACAATCCAATTTTTATCATCACAATCAATTAAAAAATAAAACTTATCTAACAATACATAAGTAGTTTGAACAACAACTTGTTTAGAATAAATTTCTTTATTAATTTTAATTATAGCTTCATTATCAACAATTTCAAAATTTGACTTCATAATAATTACTAGCAACAAAACTTTATAAACTTTAACCACTAAAATTTCTTATGGAAAATACATTTTGTAAAAAAGAAGGAATCGATTATATTCAAAACTTTTATAGATTCACTCTTTTTGACAAAAAAAAAATGATGTATCTAATTACTCTTGATGATGGAAACTTTTTATTTATTAATCAATCAATTTTTAAACAAATAAAACGAGGAAAAATAATTGATGAAAAAACTTACAATGATTTATTATTAAAAGGAATTTTAATTACTCCTCAAAACATTTCAAAAGTAATTTCACAAACAAAAAATAAATACTCTTTTCTAACTCATGGAACTTCACTTCACATTGTAATTCCGACATTTAGATGTAATCAAGGTTGTAGTTACTGTTTTGCTTCACCAAAAGCAATTGATGATATTGAAAATGGGAATGACCTAGATGAAAAAACTTCTAAAAAAATCATTGAATTTATTTTAAATTCTCCAAGTAAATCAATAACTATAGAATTTACTGGTGGTGAAGCTATGGCTAATTATGAACAAATTAAAGTTATGGCATTACATGCAAAACAACTAAACAAAACAAAACAAAAAAAATTAACTTTAACAATAATTACAAACTTAACTATGGTTAATGATGAAATGATTGATTGGTTAATTGATCACGACATATCTATCTGCACATCATTAGATGGTCCAGAACACGTCCACGATAAAAATAGATATATTCAAATAAAATCAGGAAAACAAATTGGAACACATAAAACAGTTACAACTTGGATTAACAAAATTAATGAAAAATATAAACAACGTGGATTAAATGAGCAAATTGGTTCTCTTCCAACAATTACAAAATACTCTCTTCCATACTATAAAGAAATTTTAGATGAACACTTTAAATATAATTTAGATACAGTTGATATTAGAACATTAACATCTGTTGGTAAAGCAAATGAAGAAGACGATATAACATACTCAACAAAAGAATTTACACAATTTTATGTTAACTGTATTAACTATATTGAAGAACTAGAAAAAAAATCAGGTAAAAAATATTTTGAAAGATTAAAAGAATTATACCACACTAAAATTATAAAAAATATGCCTGGTTACCATGCAGACTTTGAAAGTCCTTGTGGTGCTACAACTGGACAAATAACTTATCATTCTGATGGAAAGATTTATACTTGTCATGAAGGACTAGGACGGGAAGAATTTCAAGTTGGAGATGTTTTCAAAGATAAATGGGAAGATTTATTTCAAAAACCTCAAACACAAAAAGCAATATTAAATTCAATGATTGAACAGAATGTTAAATGTGATAGGTGCGCATATAAACCATATTGTGGGACTTGTATGGTGGAAAATTTTTATCATTTTGATAAATTTAATTTTTATCCAACAAAAACTCAAAGACACCATATCACAATTATGCAAAGTAATGATATATTTGGAAAAATTTACAATAAATTAAATTTAAAATAATTATTATTTAATAATAAATTAAAATTATATAATTAATATAACTTTTAAAAACTATAATGGTTTCATTAAACCAATTTTTTCCATATTTTTCCACCTAATATTTTCCATAGTATGATAAAACTTAGATGAGGGGAACTGTTTAAATCCTAATCCTAAACCTTGAGTATCCTTCCCAGTTAAAACAAAATCAATATGTGCTTTAATTGGTGTAGTAGGTTTTTTTAATCTATTTCCATCTTGAAATTTATTTAATTTATTAACACTTGAACTAAAAGGTAAATGTCCAAAATTATTTTTAGCTCCAGCATAAATAACTAAATCTACTAATTCTTGTTTAATTAATGGTTTACACATTACTGAACTATATTTTTCATCAATAAAATCTCCAATTAATTCATCAGCCCCTCCAGTTACAGGTCTTGCTGAAATTTTATCTAATGTATCAACTGTATCAACTAACGCTGCTCCAATCATTGCTGAATAAGCTGCCTTTGGACCTTGTGGCAAAAATAATCTCCCAACTGTTGAAATCATCGCATCATCACAACAACCAAACTCATTCTCTCTTTTAATATATAAACAAAATTGATTATCAATATTTCGTCTATAATCACTTTCCAAACTATGAAATTTTTCTAAAACTCCATATTTATATAATAATTCTTCTAAATCTTCACCAACTCCCTTTGATGATAATTTTGAAAGTTTTAATCCTTCCAAATCTCTAACTGCATCATAATTTGCAACATGACAATTCCCACCACCAATATTAATTTTTTTCCCATTAATGTCTCTATATAATTTGGAAACTCTTTGTCTATTTTCAAACTTATCAACTTGAGAAAAAATATAAGCTCCTTTCAAAAAAGCTTCCTCATCATAAATTACTGCATCTCTAAAATTATTTAATTCAAATGGAGTATCTAAAGTAGGTAAATTAATCATTCTAAGATATTCACCATGTTTAGAACCTAATAACGAACTTCTTTTATCTTTTTTACCTGTAACAATATCACAAACTTCCCCTAATAATCCCTTAGTTCCTTCAATATGGGAACTTACATATTCTCTAACTGACCGCCCTTTATCTTCAAGAGGGTGTAATAAATCTAGAATTGTTGTTTCTGGGTATGCATTACCTCCATGTATATGTCCATTATTTATTCTTCCAAGTTGAGATAAATAACTAATTGGTTCTATAATTCTAGCATAATTATTTGTGTCTAAATTAGACTGATTAAACCTTGTCACAGGAATAACTTTATTTGTTGGGATAACTCCTTCAATCATTTTAATTTGTTCAAACACACAATTGATTTGTTGTTTATACTCACTTATGGTTTTTAATACTTATAAGTCTTTCGCAAGTATTACTACTAATAGTTACAACACAAAATTTGTAAAATAGAATAATTTTCAATTTAAATTTATTTAATTAGAATTTGAAATAAGAAAAAATAATTGCTTATTTTTTAAAATAAGCGCCTGGCGCGAATTGAACACGCGACCTGCGGTTTACAAGACCGCCGCTCTACCCCTGAGCTACAGACGCATTAGGTAAATATAATAAGTTATTATCCCTTTAAAAACTTTTCGATATATGTCTTAATAAAATTATTTTAATTCTGCATACGCAATTGGCGTATTTTTAGCTGTATCCCATAAAACAAAATATTTATGTTCATTTAAATCAACTTTATTTGGAATTTCATAACTTTGATCTCCAACAGTTCCAAGTAAGGAATTAGATAAATATATCACACTTCTTCCAGCAATATTTGTAGATAAAGCAGGTTTTAAATTATTAGTTTTAGTAACTTTAAAATTATTAAAAAATACAAACTTTTTTTCTTTTTTTAATTTAACTTCTAAATTTCCTTGGATAATAATATTATCATCTAAACTTTTAAAATCTCCAAAACTTTTATCTTCAACAACATATAATGATTTTAAATTTGAGTCATAATTTTCAACATAATTTTCTGGAACTACTTTATTAGATTCAATATTATAATTTACAATTCTAACTGTTGTAAAAACTAAAAATACTATAACCATAAAAAGAATTGATAATCTAATAACCATTGTTTTTGCATCATATTCAATAATGTAATTTTCCAATTCTCTTTTTTCATGATTTTGATTTTTACGATGTTTAGATTTCATTTTTCAAGTTATATAATTTTATTTTATATTGACTAATATTATAATTATTTAATTTTAAATTAGTATTTAATATTTACTAACTACTCATAATTTAATGCTGTGGATACCTAGTATACTGTTTTACAAATTTTGATTTAATTATATAATTAATATAATATTTAAAATTATATATAATACAATGTATTATTTAACTTTATTTTTATTAAATATATATTCTATCTGTTCACAGTAACAAATAACTAGTTTCCAAAGAATTAAATTATACAATGTATAATATATTATTTAAATTTTATATAAATCTTTACTTTACTAAATATTAGTAATTTTTTTGAAAACTTTAAAAATGAAGAAATATTATTTAAAATATTATATAAAATGGGACATAATTATTTAGAAAATATTGAAAAAATTAAAGAACAAAATATTAAAATTTTACAAGATGTAAATTCATCTGGTTGTTTAAAAATAGCCTCAATTTTTGAATTAATGAATATTGCTGATCAAGATTCATTAAAAGCTTTATACAAATGTATTAGAGAGGATAAATGTGAATTAGTAAGACATGAAGCAGTATTTGCTCTAGGAGAAACAGCTCCTGAAGAAAATACTACCAAATTTTTAAAAGAAATTCTTGAATTTGATGATAGTTTAGTTGTAAAACATGAATGTTTAATGTCTCTTGGAACAATTGGAAATAAAGATGATATTGATTTTATCAAACAATTTACTAAAAGTCCATTATTTGAAATTAAATGTTCAGCACTTTCAGCAATTGATAGAATTAATCAAACAATTGACTATGAAAATGAAGTTTCAAAAAATATTGATAAATATATTCAAATTTTACACGATAAAAAAACACATTCACAAAATGCAAGAATTCAAATTTTATTTCAATTAATGTTGATTCAAACACCAAAAGCATTACAAGCAATTCATAAATGTTTAAAAGAAGATATTTGTAGAGTTGTAAGACACGAAGCAGGATTTGTATTAGGAGAAATTGGAACTGATACTGCTGTTGAAATGATGGAAGATTCATTATTATCTGAATCTACAAATATTACAATCCATGAAACATTATTTGCTTTAGGAACATCTGGAAATAAATTAGCTTTACCAATAATTCAAAGATACTTAGATCATCCAGATTATGTAGTATCTGAATCTGCAGTAATTGCTAAAGAAAGAATTGAAGTTTTAAAAACTCCCTACTCTGGAGCAAGACATTTTGGAACTGAACATCAACATTCAGCCACAAAATAACTTTTGCTAAAACTTTTTGAACATTTTGTTCAAAAAAACAAGTTTTTATATATTCTTTAGCCTAAATATTTCTTATGGAAAAAAATCAAATCATTAGATGTTTTGGAACTGGAAATTCCATTTATGAAAAATACCACGATACTGAGTGGGCAAAACCAATTCACAATGATAGATTATTATTTGAATATTTAATTTTAGAAGGAGCACACGCAGGTTTATCTTGGCTTACAATATTAAATAAACGAGAAAATTATAGATTAGCTTATGATAACTTTGAACCAGAAATCGTTGCAAAATATGATGAAAATAAAATTCTAGAATTATTAGAGGACTCCGGGATTGTAAGACACAAACTTAAAATCCTCGCAAGCATAAAAAATGCTAATGTTTTTTTAGCGATTCAAAAAGAATTTGGGAGTTTCGATAAATATATGTGGAGTTATGTAAATAATAAAACAATTAAAAATAATTGGAAAGAACGTGAACAAGTTCCAGGTTCAACAGAAATATCTGATAAAATCTCAAAAGATTTGAAAAAACGAGGAATGAGTTTTGTAGGAACAACTATTATTTACGCTTTTATGCAGGCAGTTGGAATGGTTGATGACCACTTTGTCGGTTGTTGTGCTTATAGAAAGTAATTTTAAACCTAATATTTATTTATTCTCTAAAAAAGATTTATTATTTTTAGATAAAATTTTAGAAAAATTAGAGTTGGAATTAGTTTGTGTTTTTTTACCTGATTCGGACAATATGATTAATTTAATTAAATATATTCCATCAATTTTTGACAATAATAAATTGTGATTAATCACAATTCCCCAAAACTCTTCGATTTTTAGTGTCTAAACATTCTTCCAGAAAATAGAAGAAAAAGAACTCAATTGATAAGAAAAGGAAAATAAAAAATTACTTTTTATTTCTTAACGCGATAAATCGCTAAAATAAAAAATAATTTCAAATTAATCTTTTTCGCTCGATTTCCGCGAAAAATTAGAATAAAAATTTTATTTTTTACAAAACTGGAACTTCACTTCGTTCACCAGTTTTCAAAAAAATAAAATAAAATTTTAAAAAGTAAAAATCTATCTAATAGTCTTTAATTTAGATGGATCAAACTTTGGCTTTTTAGCTAAATAATCATCTAAAATAAACTTTTTAATCTCTTCTGAATCAGTAAAAAACTTATACTTCTTTAAACCTTTCATAGCTTCAATTCTTCTCTCAGTATCCTCTTCATTATAAATATCAGTCTTAGATAAATACAATACAACAGGTTTATCATCTGATGAAACTTTCTTCAATAAAGCTAATTGTTGTTCAACTCTATATCCACAAGACTCAGTAAAATCAATAACAAAAATCATTGATTGACAATAATCTCTTAATACAATCTCAGCTCTCTCTTCAATTCCATTATTTTTATCTCTACCTAATAAACCAGGAGTATCAATCATTTGAATTGCCTTTTGTTCCTTATAATATAAATAAGAAAACATTAAACCCTTAGTTGTAAAAGGATAATTTTGAATTTCAACATTTGAACCAGTAACTTTCTTCATTAAAGTAGACTTTCCAACATTTGGAAATCCAGCAATAGTTACAGTATATAAATCTTCAAAAGTTGGTAACTTATTCATAAACATTCTCGCATCATCTAAAGTTTTAAATGCTTTTTTAGACTTTGAAAATAAAGAATTAATCTTTCCTAAATGTTTCTTCATTAAAAATCCACTAGTTTCTTGACTCTTTACCTTCTTTAACTTAAACTCTGTTTTTTGAGTAAACTCATCAGAACCATCACAAATCCATTTTAAATCTGCTAAAGCTTCCTTAATATCTCTAACTGGAGTTTCTGAAGTATTAATTAAATCAACATAAACCTTATTTACTTTCATAAAATTTGGAAATTGTTTCATTAACTTTCTAACATCATTATTAATTTTAGTATTTAGATGTCTAACTTTTTGTAACTCTAAATCCTTTCTTTTATTTAAATTATTCTCTTCTGCTGTTTTTCTTTGAAAAGATGCTACTCTTTTAAATCTATTATCAACAACTAACTTCTCTTTTGCTGCAAAATCTTGCATTGACTTCATTGCTCTGTCAATATAAAAATTTTCTTTTTCTATTTTTGGTATTTTAAACATTTTGATACGCCTCGTATAATTATATTCAAATAAACTCTAACTATTTAGAAATTTATCACACAAATATTATAATTAAATATCCTCGAAAATTCAAACCACATTTTATCTGAACTTCTAGTTTAATTATCTAATAAAAATTAATCAAAATTCATTTATAAAGGTAGGTTATTTAACTTATTTTAATTAAATAATATAAACTAACTCAAACATTTTAATCAATTTAACAAATCAATCTAACAATTAAATTTAATTAATCAATTTAGTTATTTAATCCAAATACTTTCATTTTTATAAAAATCAACAACTAATTCTAAACAATAAACAATATATACAAACAATTTTTACAATTATTATGAATTTGCTTAAAAGTTAATAGAAATATTTAAAAATAAAAAATGCTAAAATCTCAGTATGGCAAACTTTAGTGAAACTCCTCTAATGGAATTAGTCCTTAGAAGATACGAAACTCCTCACGATTTATCTGAGAGAGATGCTTTAAAAAAAATCTGTTTATCTTTAGGTTTATTACAACCAGGAGATAGTCGTGATGTAATTGTAGATATTTTAATGGTTCTAGAAAGAGCTAAAAAAGATAAAAGAGAAATTTCCGCTGTTGAAATTAAAGATGAACTTTTAGAAATTAGAAAAGAAAATGGTTTATCCTTAAATGGGACTGCTGATTCTAATATTAGAAGACAATTAAAAAGATTAAGAGATATTTTTTTAGTTGAAAAAATTAAAAATAATTATAGAATTTTAGAATTTATGAGTTTAGAACAAATTTTTGAAACTAAAATTAAAAAAATTATTCTAGATGCTGTTTTAACAAGAAATGCTGAATATTTTAATTATTATACAAAATATGAATCAGATAATAAAACTGAACCAACAACAATTGAAGAACTAAAAGCTCAAAGTGAGGATTCATTTTAAAATGAAAATTACTAAATCAAACAATTCAATAAAATCATACTTTGCTATTTTATTTTTAGCATTTGCTTTAGTTTTATCTGGTTGTTCATCTGATTCAGGAGCAAAAGAATCAGGAATTTTAGGAATTGGTGGAGGTTCATCTTCAACTAGTTCAAGTGGGAGCGGAGTATCAATTAACTTTCAAGATTTAAGTTTTAAACCACAAAAAGATAATGAATTTTCAATGGTTATGGAATTAAAAAATTATCAATTACATGATGTTGATGTGAAAGTTAGACCATCAGGTTTTGACTGGAATTATTTACAATCAGGACTTGAAAGAGAATTTGTATTATCATTAAGTAAGGGGACAACAGATGCTCCAAATCAAAATGCTCACTATATTGAAGGAATTAAATTATCTGGATTTACAGGAGATTATAATTGGAATCCAACATTTAAATACTGTTATACTGCAAAATCTACATTTAGAGAACAAGTATGTATTCCTGATAAATTAAATGGATGTTCAGCAGATATTAAATCAGACAAATTTGAAAATGGATTATTATCAACAAAAGTTAATTCAATTTATCCAATTTCATCAGATAAAATTGGTGTAGAATTTCAAGTTTCAAACTCAGGAAAAGGAGTTGTTGTAAATGAATGTTTTCAAGACGAAAATAAAAATGACTTTGGAAACAAAATTACTGACCCAGTTGTAAAATTAGGAACAACTATTGGAACTTGCTCTGCTACTTCAACATCAAACGGATTTGCTTTAAATCAAAATAAATTACAATTTAAATGTGAATTTCAAAGAAGTGGGGATGCTTCAGAATCTTACGCATCACAAGTTACAGTTGACTATGAATACTTATACTCACAAAGTGTAAAAAATCAAATTACAATTGTAGATTTAGAAAATAGGAATAGGTAAATAAAAATGTTTTGGAAAGAAAAAAGAATAATTATCGGATTAATCGAGAGTATAACTCTAGAAAATGGAGTCACATATAAAGCAAAAATCGATACAGGGGCAGATTCTAGTTCAATTGACCAAAACTTATTAGAAAAATTAGGTGAGAAAAAAATTTTATCTCACAAAATTGTAAAATCTGCTTTGGGTAGAACAAAAAGACCAACTGTTAGACTAGAAGTAGAATTCCAAGGTAAAAAATTTTCTGAAAAGTTTTCAGTCGCTGACAGAAGTCATCTAAGATATAAAGTTTTAGTTGGAAAAGATATTTTAAAAAAAGAAGGATTTTTAATTGATCCTACAAAATAATTAATATTATATTATGATATATTTAATATATTATTATTATTTTATTTCTATTTATTTTAATTCATAACTCAATTTAATTTTAATATTTATACTATTTAACGATTAATATTATTTTTTAATCGTATATAAAAATTATTAATTCTTAATTATTTGATTGTTTATATCTCCAACCCAATGTTTATAAACAACCAATTCTTTAAAATATTTAGATACATGGGTTTAAAAATCGGAATTATTAGTATGGGGAGTAAATCTTCTCGTATGATTTTAGAAGAGGCGGATAACTTTTTTGATGAAGCAGATCACATCGACATTAGAAAAATTGAAGTTAAAATTGATGATAAAACAACTGTTTTATACGACGGAGAACCACTAAAAGATTATGATTGTTTATATATGAGAGGAAGTTTTAGATATTCATCATTATTATATGCAATTTCAGAACATTTTAAAGATAAATGTTATGTTCCACTAGAAGCAAATTCTCACGTAATTGCTCATGACAAATTTAAAACTCACTTAAAATTATCACAAGTAAGTTCAATTAAAATGCCTGCAACTTATTTTACAGCTAAAATTACTGAAACTAAATCTTTTTTAAAAACATTAAATTATCCAATTATTTTAAAATTTCCAAGTGGAACTCACGGGAAAGGTGTAATTTTTGCTGAATCTTACTCTTCAGCAGCTTCAATGGTTGATGCTTTAGATGTATTTAGTCAACCTGTTTTAATTCAAGATTATATTCATATTAATTCAGACATTAGAGTAATTGTAGCAGGAGATAAAATTATTGGTGCAATGCGTAGATTTGCTCAAAAAGGTGAAGTTCGTGCTAATTCTCATCAAGGTGGGGACGCTGAACCATATTTAGTAACTCCTGAAGTTAAAAGAATGTCAATTGATGCTGCTAAAAAAATTAAAGCTGATGTTTGCGCAATTGATTTAATTGAATCTGATTACGGTCCACAAATTTTAGAAGTAAATTCAAGTCCAGGATTACAAAAAATTACTGAAACAACTAAAAAAAATATTGCAGGTGAAATTGCTCACTTTTTATTTGAAGAAACTTTAAGAAGAAAAGATCTGAAAAATAAATCTGATTCAAAAGACTTAAACAAAGATATGGGAATTGAGGAAATTGGTTCAAGAGATTTAGTTACAGAATTAAAAATGAATGCAGGAAGAATTATTTTACCTGAATTTGCATCAAAACAATCTGAATTCTGGCCAGGTGAAGAAGTAGTAGTTAAAACTAGTAAAGGTAAAATTGAAATAACTAAAGGTTAATTTAATTTTTACTTTATTTAAAATTTCATAATAAAATTAAACTCTTATATCTAAACTTTTTCCAAGAAAAAACCTTTCAAATTCTCTTTCAAATTTTATAATTTCACAACTTGGAATCTTAATATCTTTACAAAATTTCACAATTTTATTATATGCATCTATTTTATACTCATTAATTCCATTTAACATAATTTCATTTTTTAATTTATATAAATAAATTTTTATTAACGTATTAAAATCAGAAATAACATTTTTATTCAAACTTTCCCCTAATTTTAATATGTCTTCAACAAATTTGAAATTATCTACAATCCAAAAAAAATTATTATTAATTAAATGATTAAATTTATTTATTTTAGTCATATAAATTTGCTCTAAAACAACTTTTAATTTATCATGAGAATTCAAATTTAAATTTTCACATTTTTTCCTACAATCATCAAATTTCAAATAAAAATCCTCATTTAAATTTTCAAATATTTTTGCTAATTCAACTAATTTTTTAATATTTAAATTTAATTTATCTTCACAAGATTCCTCTAAACCTATTTTATTAATAAGTTCAAGTTTTCCTAATTTAGTAAATATTTCATAATAATTCATTATTAAAGCAGTATTCTCAGTTGCAACAACTTTAGGTAATTTAGATTTATCGGGATGGAATTTATTAATTAATCTTCTAAACGCTAATTTTATTTCTTTATCTGTTGATTTTTTAGAAATCCCTAATAAATTAAATTCATCTAAAATATTTATCATATATGTTTTATTAAAACCTATTTATTTAAAGGTTTGTTAATGAAGTTTGTGACAAATTATATCTATTCATCCTTATAGACACCTTTAAGTGTCCCAGAAACTCTTTTCACATCAATTTTACAAGGATTATTATTTCCTAAAAATAAAACTAAACTTAAAATTCCAATTAATTTTTCTGATGATTTAGTTGAACATTTTAAAATAATTTCTTGTTTATCAAAATCAAACTTATCTCGTAAAACCCAAACTCCAGCTTTCCCCATTTCAACAGTCCCCATATAAGAAATAATTTCTTCAATTAAATTTTCTGAAATAGTCTTAAAATCTAATTTATTCTTAGAACTTATAACTGCCCTAATAAATCTCTTTTTTTGTCTTAAAGTTGGTTGTAACGGTTTTAACTTTGTATCTTCAATTTGTGTTTTTGTTGTTTTATTTGATGTTTTATTAGCCATTTTTTAATATCTTTTAGAACTTTAATTCTAATACCTATTAAATAAAGTATAAAAGAATTTATAAACTTTTATTGCTAAAAATAAATATGCACGATCTCAGATATATAAAACCTAAAAAATCTGAAATATTTCCAATTTCAATTGTGACATTTGTATTATCATTAATGTTTTCAATATTTATTTTAAAATTCTCATCTCAAAATGATTTAACTCAAGTTTTTATCCCTATATTTTTATTTTTGAACTTTTTATTTTATACAAAATTAACTATTATGAAAATTAGTGGACTAAAAAACGGAATTGAACTTACATTTGACTTAACATATCTAAACCAATATAGTTTTAGGCCATTTGATAAAATTTCAAACAAATATTCAGATTTACCTTCAAAAGGATTATCCTCAATTATAATTTCAATTTTAATTTATATCTTAACATTAGGATTTGTAATTTTTCCAGCAATTTGGAAAATTAATTATAATAAAATTAATCACAAATACAGAGGAGTTGGAGATCATCACGAGTTAGGATTTGCATACACAAGATTATATGAAGTAACTGACCATAGAATTGCCAAAACATACATTGTAGGATTTTTTTACTACTTTTTATTTGCCCAATTAACTGAAATATTTTTTAGTAACTCTGAATTATACATTTGGTTACAAGCAATTGTATTTTACTTAGCATTTTTCACATTAATTCCAATTCCAGGTTCTGAAGGTTTTGAACTATATAAAAGAAATCAATTTGGTTATATGATGTTAATTCCAATCTTATTTGTTGGAATGTTATCAATATTAGTATTCAAAAGTGTTTTATTTACATCTTTGATTGTTCTTTTAACATTTGGATATTTATATTTTGATAAATTATGGAAATCTTTAACTGGTAGTGGTGGACATTAAATTAAAATAAACTTAATTTTTATTTCATAGTTAGATATTAATTTACTTAAAATATTCATTAATTATTTAAATACAAAAATCTTACTTATTTCTAGATGAATTCTGAAGAAATCAAAAAAGACGCTCAAAAGATTATGGATAATTTTATGGACGAGATGAAAGATATTCAAGTTGAAGATGATTTTATCTTAGAAAGAGAAACATGTTTCAGAGAAGAAGGGACTGGGACAGAACCTGATGAAAACTTTAAACAAAGATTTCTATCAAACGCAAAAAGAACTTCAGGAGATGCAATCTTAGCAAACAAAGGAGATTGGGTATAAGTTTAAATACTTACAAATATTAATATAAATATAATTAAAAATGGTTCTCAGTAAAGCACATTGTGTTGGTGAGTTTAGAAATTATTTAGATAATAAAGAATTTCGGCATTTTTTTACATAGTCAAAAAATGGTAAGTCAAAAAAGATTAAAAGGACACGGTGGAAAACACCAAGAAGAGATTAGTAAAACTGCAAAATACGGAGGATTATTTATTTTAGTAATTATGGTTTTATCAATTGCAGGATTTGCATTATCTATGGGTGGTGGACAAACTAGTTCTCAATCATCAGATAATCAAAATTTTCCATTAACTGAAAATGCATTCCAAAACCCTCAAACAGGAGAAACTTATTGGGGTGCTGTAGTTCAAGGAGAAAGATTTATTTTCATGAACGGTGTTGAAGGGTATGATAATTTTCAAAATATGGTTGATTTATCAACACAAATTAAATCAAAATCTGAACAAATTTTAACAATAAAAATGGGTTCTAACTTTACAAATGTTGATGCAATTTACTTAATTCAAGAAAAATTATTTCCAAGTTTAAATATTCAAACTCAAATGGCAACAATTAACTCAACATGTAATGAAAATACAATTTTATTTACAAACGAATTAATTGAAGATTCAACATGTATGCAATTTATTGCTCCACAAGGGGAAGAAGCAAACTTTGCAGACATTTTAGTATATCATATGATTAAATAATCATATGATGATTAGAAACACTATGTGTATTTCTATCTTTTCATATGATTAAATAATAATATTATTTAACAATAATTTTTAATTCTAAACTAAATATTTATCTTAATTCAACAATATTCTTTAAACAACTAAACTCCAAACATTTAAAAACCTCTAAAACATAAAATATTTATGTTAATACACAACAATCACCATAAATTCAAATTTCATACTTGGATGTTAATTCTAGTTGGAATTGTAATTAGTTTAATTTTTCCACAAATTGGATTAAATTTTCAAGACTATATTGTCCCATTAATGATGTTATTAATGTTTTTAAGTTTTCTAAACATTGACTATCATTCAATGGCGCAAAGAATGCACCACTTCAAAAAACCGAGTGTAACTTTATTAGTAATTCACTTACTATCTCCATTATTAGTTTTATTTTTAAAACCGTTATTTATTGAAGAAATATTTTTAGGATTAATTATTGTATCTTCCGTATCATCAGGACTATCAGTTGTATTCCTATCAAGTTTATTTAAAGGAAACTCATCAATTGCTTTACTAATCACATTTTTTTCAAATGTATTATCTCCAGTAATCTTACCTGTAATTATTTATTTATTTACTAAAAAAATAGTAGATATTGATTATGTTTCAATCTCACTAACAATTGTAAAATTAGTAATTATTCCATTATTATTAGCAATGACAATTCACAAATTTAATATTATAAAACCAATCTCAAAACATTCAGTTCAACTATCTTCAATTGTTTTATTTTTTGTAATATTAGGAATAATATCACCAGTTCAAAACATTATTTTTTCAAATCCTGAACTATCAATTAAACTATTTTTCATTGTAGTTTTACTAACTGGAATTAACTTTTTTGTTGGATACTTTTTAGGAAATACTAAAGAAGAAAAAATTACATACGCAATCACATCAAACTATAAAAATTATGCTTTAGCATCAATTATCGCACTTTCAAACTTTGAACCAATTGTTGCATATCCTGCTGCAATGTATGCTCTTGTAAATAATTTATTTTTAGTTCCACTTCAATTATTTGTATTAAAAAAAGATACAACTCACTCTGAAAAAAATTTAGAAAAAGCAACTGATAAAAATAAAAAAATTACTAAATCAAAACCAGAAACTAAAACAATTAAAAAGAAAACTACAAAAAATAAATCAACTACAAAACAAAATAAACTTAAAGTAAAAAAAATTAATAAAACTAAAAAATAATTAAATTTTATTTACTCAATTTTTAAAATTTAATCAATAATTTTTTTAACTAATACTTTCTCAATAAAAAATTCTTTAAAATCATCTGACTCAACATCAAACTTAGTTGTATCAAACTCTAAAAACTTAATTTCACGACTTCTTAAATACTGTCCAAACCTTTGTAAAACTAAAATAAAATGTTTTTCAAAATCATCATACAATTCATAAGGTATATATTCTGTTGCTATTTTTCTATAATAAAATTGATACTTAGAATGTTTATTTTTTAATAACACAAAACACATATTTTTTAACTCATCATTAGAAATATTATTTTTTGTAACTTCCTTTTCAAATTTTAAAACCATATACTCATACATGTTTAATACATCAAACTTATTTTTAGACTCAGCAAAATTATTCATAAAAGCTCCAATAAATACTTCTCCTAATGGTAAACAATCACAAATAAAATTTTGATTAGGATTATTAATAGTTTCAACAATTCTATTCATCAAATATAAATTATTTCTAAATACAATATTTCTTTGTTTTTTAAAATCATGATTTCTCAAAGCTTTATACAATTCATCTAACTCTTTTTGAGTTTTAAATTCAGAAATTTTAGTATATTTATATTTACACAAAACATCCATTAACTCATTAACTAACTTAGTTTTTCCAACTCCTAACATTCCACAAAAAAAAATTCCTTTTGGTAAATCTAACTTTTTCTTTTTTGAAAATAATTTAAATTCAAACACTTTATAATTCCTCATAAATAATTCTTTCTAATTCATCAACACAATCAACAATTTTATATGGATTACCTTTTTGTAAAATCTCGCTAGAATGAACTCCCCAAGTAACTCCAATTGACTTTAAATTACATTCATTTGCTTCATTAATATCACCTAATGAATCTGTAATAAATAAAACATTTTCACAAACTAAATCTTCTGACTCAATTAACATATTAAACCTTTCAACCTTAGACTTAGAAATATCAGATCCTAAAATTTTAGTAAACTTATCAGTAGAATTAATCAAATTTAAATGTGAAATTAAATTTTCAGTTGGCGCACCAGAAATAATATATAAATTATAATTCTTAGATAGATCATTTAACAACTTTTTAGCAAAATCAAAAAAATGTTCAGCATTTGTTAAACTTGAAAATAACTCTCCAATTTTTTTTTCATTTTCGGACCAAATTTTCATAAATTTTTCATTTTCAAAAACATTAGTATGAAATATTTTTTCAAACTCAACTTCATCAACATCTGAAACTTGTTTTAAAATATCAATAGTTAAACTTTTTGAATTCATTAAAACTCCATCAAAATCAAAAAATATAGCTTTTTTCATAATTTATTACCTTTTATTTTATTCTTTCTCTTTTTTAACTGATTCTTTTTTTTCAGTAGCTTTCTTATCTGTAGCTTTTTTTGCTGGCGCTTTCTTTTTAGCAGTTTTAGGTTTTGGAACAATTGGGTTTTCTACATCAACCTTTCCTCCCTTAATTTGCATCATAGTTTTACATTTAGGATAATTATTACAACCTAAAAATTCTCCATAAAAAGACTTTCTTAAAACCATTTGACCTTCCTTACAATTAGGACAAACCATATTTTGTTCATCATACTTTTTCTCAACTTCCGCCTCAGGTTTTTTATCTGGATTTACCATATATCTTTGTAATTGACCCTCTGACTTTCCAGCTAAACACCAAATTTTCCCATTTTCATCAACAGCATCTTCCTCAAGACCTTTAATCACTGGCACATTTGGAGCAGAATAAATATTTTTACAATCTGGATACTTGTTACATGCAAAAAATCTTCCAGGTCCATTTTTTTGTTTTCTTAAAACTAAATACCCTTCATCACACTTATTACATTTAGCAATCTTAGTTGCTTGAAATACTGCTAACTTTGAAGCTGTTGCTAACTGTTTACCTAAATCTGCTTCCTTAGACTTAATATCTCCTAATACAACTTCTAACTTTGCTTTTGCTTCAGCTAATACTTTATCAGGTGTTGTTTTTTCCAAACGAACATCCTCCATTTCATCCTCAAATTGTCTAGTTAAAGCTTCATCTACCAACATTGGAACTTCTCTAGCTAAAATTTCATCCATTGATAATCCTAATTCAGTAACTTTGATAGATTTATCAACAATAAAAGCTCTCTTTTTCAAATTCTCTAAAATCTCGGCTCTTGTAGCTTTAGTCCCTAAATTTCTTTTTTCCAATTCCTTAATAATACTTGCATCAGTATATCTTTTAGGAGGATTTGTCTCTTTATCAACCTTAGAAATTTCTTTATTTGTAACAGTATCACCTTCATTTAAAACAGGTAATTCAACATCTTTAGCTTTTACATAAGGAGCATATAATTCATGCCAATTTTTAATTACAGTTCTAGTTCCCTGTAAAACAAAATCGTGAGAATTAACATCAACTCTAATTGTATTAGTTTCCTTAACTGCGGGTTCCCCAAACACTGCAAAAAATCTCTTCACAACTAAATCATAAACTTTCATCTCATACTGATCTAAACTTTTAGGAACTTCTCCTGTTGGATGAATCGCAGGGTGAGCAGGATCATCTTTTTTACCCTCATTTGGTTTAATCTTAGGGTTAATTTCTAAAACTTTAGCAACAAAATCTTTATACTTTGCTTGTCTATTTAATTGATCTAAAACATTCTTTAAATTTAATTCCTCAGGTAACTTTTGTGAAGAAGTTCTAGGATAAGAAGTAACTCCCTCAATATATAACTTTTGAGCAATTTCAAGTGTTCTCTTTGGAGAATAACCAAATAAATTTGAAGACTCCATCTGTAAAGAAGTTAAATCAAAAGGTAATGGAACTGCTTGATTAAATTTCTTAGCTGAAATTTCAGTAATCTTCCCATCTTTTCCAGTTGTCTCACTAACAACTTGATTTGCAAACTCTTCATCAAAAACTTTATGCTTATCAACAGCAACCTTTTTCCCATCTTCATCAACAGCTGCTTCTAAAATTTTCTTTCTCTCAGCAATTTTATCTTTAGGTAACTCATAATGTAAATTTACATCAATACTTTCACAAGTTCCATCCATAAAAATTTCAGAATACTTTTCAGGTTCAAAAGCTGCAATCTTTCTTTCCCTTTCAGCTAAAAAATGTAAAGCTGGAGCTTGAACACGCCCAGTTGACATAACTTTAAACTGTCCAGCACCCTTCTTAATAGACTCAGTAAATGCTCTTGACAAATTAATTCCATAATACCAATCTAAATTATGTCTAGTAACTCCAGCATTAGCTTGACCCCAAACAAGTGTAGGTAATTTATTTTCATATGACTTAATTAAATCTTTTTTAGTAAGTGTTGAAAACTTCATTCTTTGAGCATCCTTTAACCCTAAAGCATGTAAAACAACATTTAAACCAATAACTTCTCCCTCAATATCAAAGTCAGACGCAACAGTTACACTATCAGCTTCCTTTCCTAATTTTTTAATTGCATCAATATAATCTTTAGTATAAGCTGCAGCCTTATTCATTTTATATGTAGGTTTCCACTCAGTATCAAAAACTGGATACTTCCAACTCTCTCCACCCTTTTCACCTAAACCATACAAATGACCAACAGCAGAACAAACCCTAATTTGTTTTCCATTGTGTGTTAAAGAAAAAAAATTTACTTTTTCACGAACTTTCATTGCTGTTTTATCAGCAAGAGCATTAGCGATTTTTTCAGCCGCTTGAGGTTTTTCAGAAATAATAAGTTCATACATTTTTTATTAATAATATAAAACATCTAAAATGTTTTTTTATAATAAAATCAAAATATTCTTCTTTATATATCTTTGTTATCAATCTAATACATTTTTATCAAATTTAACAAATTATTAAACCTATTCATTAGTATAGTATAAAAAACAAGTTTTATAAATATAAAAATTCATATCTATTATCCATGACGC
>AYRE01000025.1_pt1 | contig 25816 bp, 26 predicted proteins | sample 183791 | NCBI WGS metagenome assembly AYRE01 (sample SAMN02391470, study PRJNA226580) | bioreactor metagenome | isolation source: day 6 sample from continuous culture bioreactor with low C:N ratio... | place: Germany: Bremen | reverse complement strand
AAAAAAAAAAAAAAAATCAAATATATAAACCAACCTATACTAATTTTAAATTAGAAAACAAAAAAATGAAACAAACTCCAATTAAAAAAACCACATACAAAACTATCAACACTAATTCTAAATATACTTATGAAAATCAAAACTCAAAATTTATAGCTCAAGCCCACAAAATAAAAAATAAAGAACAAATTAAACAAATTCTAAAACAATTAAAATCAGAACACCCAAAATCAAACCACATACCCTACGCATTCAGAATCGGAATAATAAATCAAGAAATTGGATTTAGTGACGATGGAGAACCAACTGGAAGTGCAGGAAAACCAATTTATTTTGAAATAAAAGGAAAAGAACTACAAAATACACTCATAACAGTAGTAAGATATTTTGGAGGAATTAAACTTGGAGTTGGAGGTTTAACAAAAGCATTTGGAACAGCTTCTAAAAATGTAATAGAGATAGAAAACTCAATAATAGAATTACCAATCTGTGAAACTAAAATCATAAATTTTGAATACTCAAAATTAAAAATAATAGAAAATTTTTGTAAAAAATATAATATTACAATATCAAATAAAATATTTGAAAATAATTGTGAATTTATAATTGAAATCCCAATTTTAAAAAATAAAATTTCTGATGAATTTTTCAAATTAAATAAAATAAGCATTAAAAATAAATAAATAAATAAATATTTTGGCAACAAAAAAGATTTATAAACTCAAAAGTAGTAAATGAAATATGACAGTTAACATTCCGTTAGAAATAAGAAAACTATTATATGTTCAAAATCCTAAAAAAACATCTGTAACCTCTGCAATTAGTGATTTAAGAAGATTATACTCTAACGGACTACTAAATCAACAACAAATATTTAAAGACCAACAAATCCACCACAAAATTGAAACTAAAAATATTTACATCTCCGAAATTAAATCTATCAACACACAACTAAAAAAAACCGAAAACGAGAGTGAAAAAAGAAAACTAAGGATTCAAAAAAATGAAATATTCAAACAAAAAGAAGGATTAGAAGAAATTATTCAAAATCATAGAGAAACAAACCATGCAATAATTAACGGGATTTCAAATAAAATTAATGCTCACCTAAGTTCTCAAAAAAAGACTGAAAAATTACTTGGAACACTAATGCTAAATTACTCAACTGAAGATTCAAATCTAAGAATGCTCGTAAATTCACAAACAAAACCAATTTACCAAACTACACTTATTTCCTTAATGCTAAAAGATTTAATTGACTCTAAATATAATTTTAAAAATTCAAAAATTAAATCAATTGTAAATAACTTAGAAATACCAAAAGAAGGAAAAAGAACTGACATTCAAGAAAATTATGAAATATTATGTGAACAATTATTTACTCCAATAACTCAAGCAATATACATTCACCAACTTGGACTAAATTCTCCACAATCAAAAAAAATTTTAGAAGAAAATGAACAAACACTCAACGATAAACAAAGAATTGAATACTTAAAAACAAGCCAACTAAAATCTTTAGAATTTTTAATGTATGGAATAAACGTAATAAGACCTAAACTTGATACAAAACAACAAGAAACAGAATGGATTCAAGAATCCAAAAGTAAAATTTTATTTATCAGAGACATAATAAAAAGTATAAACTCAGGAAAAGGAGAACTTGGAGAAATTATTAAAGTTTGTCAACAATATACAGCACTAATAATTCAAGATAAACCAAAATATAACTCAGGACTAGAAATTCACGCATACCAACTAATGCAATCACGAGCAAAAGAAAAAAAAATAAATCCAATATTTACTGAAAGATTATTAAGCACCATGGGACAATTTCCAATAGGGACAGGAATTTTAACTTACGAAAGTGATTACTCATCAATTGAAAAAGCAATCGTAACTAAACTTTATCCAAAAAATCCAAAAGAACCAACAATTAGAAAAGTTACAAGAAGAGAACTATACCAAAGACCAAAAAGTGAAGAAACCTTACAACAAAAAAATAATTTAATATTTACATTTAAAAATATTCCAAAAGACCTTCAAGAAAAATATAAAAATCAACCAACTAACCAAAATAATAAACCTATGCTATTTTGGAAACCTAATTCAGTATTTGGTAATCGCATTCAAGAACAACACCTTTGGTAAAATATAAATAAAATGATATTAAAAATTATTTTTCCTCTAACTTCTCAGGAGCCTTAAAAGGAAAAATCAAAAAATGTAAAAACCTTAAAACAAACTCAATAATAATAATTAATACTAAATAATACATCAAAGTTTTAAACATATGAGGAATTAAAATAACTTTATCAACAGCACTCCCAAACGAAAAAAACGTTAAATCCACCAAAAACACACCAAGCAAAGCAAAAGGTAACATCTTAGCTAAATCTTTAGACAAATCCTCACTATAATAAGAAGTAACTCTAACCGCCCCAACCACTGCTATTGAAATTAATAAAATTGTCTCCAAAGGTTGACTTTTAGATAAAAAAGACAAAAGAATAACTAAAATTAAAAACCAAAAAAAAACTAAAATTGGAAAAAATAAAATATACTCAATCACAAACAAACTAACTTTAAAAAAATTCTTCGAAATTGGATGTTTAGAATTATTATACTTTTTCAAATTCAAATTAAAAATATCCCTCTTTGCTAAAAATTTATAAAATTTAAAAATAAAAATCGCATAAATAACCATTCCCAAAATAAATGCCAAAACAGGAGTAACCGTCACAACAAGTTCTAAAAAATCAATATTTTCAATAATCACACATTACTCAACAAATCTTAACAATATAAATATAAGGTTTAAAACTGAAACTTAATAAAAAAAATATAAACCAAAAAATAAAAAAATATTATAAATTATATTTATTGAATTTCATTCAATAAACTAATCATTTGATTCTTATTCTCAATCATAAAACTAGCTAACTTTGGACCTTTATCTTTTGAAATAATCATATTATACATCAACTTAAAAAAATCCATAGCAACTAAATTATGCCTATTAATAATTTCCTTAAACTCACCCATTAACTCACGAGCATCATCAAAATCCATTAAAATCTTAGTAACATCTTTAATCGCAGCTTTTTCATGATTAGTTAAATTTGCAATAAAATCTGAACAAACAACCTTATTAATTGAAAATCTCATATCCTCAGGAGCATACAAAGATAACCAATGCTCAACACAAGTTGTTCTCTCAATAACTCTTTGTCTATCAAAATCAGTCTTAATCTCATCACCAAAACTTGCAATAATTCTATCCATATCAAATCCGCAAGATTGAGCAACAGTAGTTAAATGTCTAAAACTAGGTTGAATTGGTAACTCTTTTTGAACTGACCTATTACCATTAGAATCACAAACCATAGATAACTCATAAATTCTTCTCATAGTCGCAGCCTTTTTAGGATTCTTCTCCTCAGTTAAACCATAATAAAATCTTTCTAACTTATCAAAATCCTCATAAATTTTAATTACATCAACATCAAAAGAAATTGAAAATTCAGCATTTGGACGAGTTCCAGCAAACAAAAACATAACTAACTCAGGAGTATAAATTTGTAAAACATCTCCAACAGTAGCCCCATTACCAGCAGAACTTGAAATTTTACCACCAAATCCTTTCATTCTAACAAACTCATAAGCAGTATAAACTGGAGGTTCAACACCTGAAACCTCACGAATAATTTCCCACCCAGTACTAGCACTTCCACCAGGCGTAGAATGATCTTTCCCACCAGGTTCAAAATTAACTCCAAAATGAGCCCATCTCATCGGCCAATCTAATCTCCAAGCTAACTTTACAATTGGAGTTTCTCTAATATCAACCGTATTTGTAAATCCAGTCTCATTACATGTGTAAGTAAAAGAATACTCTCCATCATAATTAGTAATAGTAGTTTCATCCTTTCCAGTTTTCTCAGAATATAGCTCAATAGGTAACCAATTTTCAGGTAACTGTCTATCCTCATCACGAAACTTATTAATAATTGACTTAATCTCAGGAATTTTATTTAAATGTTTTTTAATCCCCTCAGCATAAATCCCAGAAGTTTGTAATTCATGTTGATATTGATACTCAATAGGAAAATGAAATGGAGCAAAACTTTCTTCAGCAGTTTCCATAAAATGATGAGCAAAACTCTTATGACACCCAAACTCATCTGGAACTTTTGCATCAGGTAATCTTAAATATTTTGAAAATTCCTCAGGCATTGTTTTAGGCACTTTTCTAAATGCATCATAACTGTCCCAAGAATAAATAAATTTAGTTTTATTTCCTTTATCTTCTAACGCTCTTCTAACTAATTCAGAAGTAATTAATTCTCTAAAATGTCCAACATGAATAATTCCAGAAGGAGTAATTCCTGAAGCTACTGTATAAACTTCCTGATTTGGAAAAGCCTCAATTACTCTTTTTGCAGAATTGTCAGCCCAATGAACATTATCAAAGTTTGGCTTATTATTTTCACTCATATTTAAATGAGGGTTTAAAACTTTAAAAAACTTTCTTACTAAACCAATTAAAATAAATATATTTTATAAAAAATAAAAAAAATTACAAAAATAAAATAAAAAAAATCAACTTATTGACGTAAAACTAAATTACACATATTAATAATTCTTTTTTTTAGAAATTCATTATCATTTTTCCAAGGTAAAAAATCATATTTTGACTTCACATTCGAACATAAACCTGCAAAAGAAGTCCCAATATAAAACTCATCCCTTCTTAAAAATAAATTTTCAAAAATACAATTTTTTGTATAAATTCCAGTTACAAAAACAGATTCAATTTTTCTACTCTTTAAAGTTTTAATTAAATTAATATCCTTTAAACCAATTGAACAACTTTTATTCATCCAAGTAACAGCATCACTATCATCATAATCTTCTGAAAATCCATAAATATTATTTCCATACTTAAAACTCTCAGTATTTATTACAAAAAAATCAATTTTTTTTTTCTTACATAACTCAAAAATTCTTTGATTATATCTTACCAAAAAATCCTTATTTCTAACAACTCTAGAAATTAAATTTTCCTGCATATCAATTGAAATCACCGCAAATTTTTTATCATAATAAAATGCTTTATTATAAAAATCTACAAAATCCTCTTCAGCAATTTCCTCAGGAACTCTTTCACTCATCGTATAATAAAAGATTAAAATTCAATTTATAAATAGTTGTCGTCATAATTAGTACAACTAAACAAATAATCAATATAAAAAAATATCGTTATATAAATTATATAATCTAAAAAATAAAAAATAAAAATAATCAGAATAAATTAAACCAATTATTTTTTAGAAACAATAGATTCAAAATTTAATAAACCTAAATGTGCTCCCTTAAATGATACAACATTTGATGAATTTAAAGATGCAAATTTCATACATTCCTCAATTGAATACCCATTAGTATAAAAATAAAAAAAAGTTGCCCCATAACAATCTCCAGCTCCAGTTGCATCAATTACTTTTGATTTAACACAAGGGCTAAAATAATCTCTCTTTCCATCAAAAACATAACTTCCATTTTTTCCATCAGTAATCACAACAACACTAACTCCAAGATAAAAAATATTTTTTAAACAATCATTAATCTCAGAACATCCAGACAAAATTTTAGCCTCATCTAAATTTAAAATAATAATGTCACATTTTTTAATTAATTCATTTAACCTTTTTTCCTTTCCAACTAAAGTTGAACTTGCTCCATAACAAAAAATAGAATCAGAATTTTTATTTTTCATTTTATCAATAAAATCCATCTGAGTCTCAAAACTTTTTCCTTGTAAAGAAGTTAAATAAAAATAATCACAATTTATATTATCAATATCAAAATCTGACATTTCAAGTAAAGAATTTTGACCCCTAAAAGTAAAAATTACTCTATCAGAATCCTCGGTATCCAAAATAACACTCTTAGCACATCCAACATCAGATAATTTAGATTTAATACAATTAACATTATTTTTCTCCAAATCAGACTTTACTAAATCATATGAATCAAATGAATGTTTACCTAAATAAGAAACTTTTCCCCCTAATTTTGAAATAGCAATAGAAATATTAACTCCTCCACCACCAACAGTCTTTTTAAAATCTTCTTTAATACGAATTTTTTCACCTAGATTCACATCAGAAAGTTTTTCACCCAACTCAATAGTTTCATCAATAACATTTGAACCCATCACACAATAAGAATTATTTAAAGAATTATTTTTTTTCCCACCTAAAAATTTTTTTAACATAACATAAAAATAAAAAAATTATTTATAATAAATTTTAACTATTTACCAATAACTCAAATAAAAAAATTAATTCTAATTTAATTAAGTAATAAAATATTAAATCAAATAAAGAAAATAAATTAAAAATTGAAAAATTAAATAATTTAACACTAATTAAAACAAAGTATTAAATAATAAAAAATATAAAAATCACTATGATTGAATTCAATCCTGAAAATTCACAAATTGTAAACTTAATTGAAAAAATACAAAAACAAGATATTTTTACTCAATTATTAAACATTGACCTTACAACCCTTAATTCTGAATTTGGATATGAAGTTACAAACCAATATAAAAAATGTCTAATTGATAGAATAAATCAAAAGTTTCAAAAAAACATTTTATACTTTAAAATTTTAGGAGGAAAAATTTTAATAATTTCTTCTAAACAAATTACCTCTGAAGAAAAAAAAGATATTAATTTATACTGTGAAAAAATCATAAATGATAAAAGAAGATTTGTATATTTTAATGAAAAAATAATTTCAAAAAATAATTTAACATATAAACAACTTCTTGAAAAATATATTCAAATAGAAATTAATTTATCTCAGAAAAGAGAAAACATTCAAAAAGCAATTTCACAAATTAAATCATTATCTGATGCTAAAGAACTTGAAGATATCTGGGAAATAACTTCTAAAAAATCAAATCAAATAAATATAAAAATTGAAAAAGAAAACATTCGTGAACTTTTAAAATATACAAAACACTCAAATTATTTAACTCAAAGTTTATACGCATACCACAAAGTTTTACAAAATGAAAATATCTTACAAAATACAAATTTAATTTTTCAAAATACCTTAACCTATAAAATTTGGTTTGAAATCCAAGAACTATTATTTCAAAGTTATAAAAAAGAAAAAATTAATACAATGATTGAATCTCGAAACCAAAATAATAATAGTAATAATAACTCTGAAAACATAAATAGAGAAAAAAGATTTAAAATTCAATTAGAATTTGTATCTGACTGGTTTAAATCATCTATAAAAAGTTTAACACCATATTTAAACCAAACACAACTAACTCAAATTAAAGATTTTGAAACTCAAATTAATCAACTACAAAATCAATCAGAAGAAGAAATAAAAAACAAAACAAAAACTCTTTTAGACCAAATTACAAATTTTACAGATACTTTAAACATAAATGGATTTCAATCAATCCCACTTGAAAATTTAAAACAAAATATAGAATCATTACAATTTATTCAAAGACAAATTTATTTAAATTTTAATCCTAGCGACAAAGAAAATTGGAACCTTTTAACTAAAACATATTTAAATCAAAATTTTATTAAAACTGAATATCCTGGATTTATAAAAGGAGATTCTCAATCAATCTTAGAATCAATCCAATACTTAAATCAAAACTTAATTAAAGAATCAAATCATCAATACTTAACTATGGGATTTTTAGAAATTGATTTTTTTAACGCATTTAATTCATATTTTTTCCCAAATGATGTAGATAAATTCTATAATAAATTACTAGATACAATATTTGAAACTGCAAATGAATTTATAATGAAATATCCAAAACTTTTCAAAACATTAAACATTGGAATACTTGGAGATGAATTTTTTTTTACATTTTTAAATAAAGAAATATTAACACAAAAAGATGAAAAAACCATATCAGTATTTTTAAAATTAATAAATAGAAAAATACTACAAAAAACTAAAACAAATTTAATAATAAAAACTGAAAAAAGAAAAATTATAGACCTAAAAGAAAACGAATTAACTATTAGAGTCCCATTAGAAAAAACTAAATTTTTCTCAACAACTACATTTGAAATTGGAAAAATTTCAGTAAGTAAATATTTGTTATTAAATAAAAAAGTTCAATTTCAAAATAACTCTATTCTCCAATTCAAAGATATATATGAATTTTTAGACCAAAAAATGAAATTTATCAAAGAAAATAAAATAAAAGAGCTTAAAATTGAAGATTTTAATTTAAATCAAGTCGAAATCAAAGAACTTAAAAAAATAAGTTAAGTATATAAATACTAAAAAAATTATAAATAATATGTTATTATTAGGAGCACCACTTATCAGTAACCAAATTTATTTAAGTGGGAAATTTTCAGTCAAAATTCTTGAAAATTTTAAACTACTTCCAACCCACCCTGAAACTGAACTTGTAACTCCAATCGACTTACCAATACTAAATCAAACAAAATCAATTTTCCTAACTCATTATTTTAAAAATCAAACATACAACGATGATGAAAATATAACTAAATCAAACTACTCAGATTTAGAAACAAAACTATTACTAGAATTTCAAAATCAAAAAATTAATCGACAACTCCCATGTGATTATTTCATAGGAAAATTAAGAAACCAAACACAATATGGTTGGACATCCCAACCAATAATTATACTAAACCAAAACGAATATAATAACGAAATAGGAATTAAAAAAATTAATAATTGGAGTCAAAAATATTTAGTTAATAATTTATTAAACAGACTATAAATCAAATATTTAAATAAAATAAATTCAATAACTCTAAGGCATGATTGATTTTGAAACACTAACAACAGCTAATTCAATTAAAGCACCAATCCAAAGCATAATAACTAAATCTAAAAACATACCCAATTTATTTCCACCATCAACATCCTTTACAATATAAGAAGAAATTGTTGAATGAATTAATAAAATAATTCCAATATATATAGGAGCAGCACTTGAATCATTAGTTGAATTTGTTGGAAAAATTCCTGCCAATAAATCTAAAGCTTCCCCACTAATATCTGCAGTTAAAGAAGTAAAAACTTCAAACAATAAAACTGAAACCATCAAAGAAATATAAATAGTTAAAGCTAAACCAAAAAAAGTCCCAAAAACATTTCCCCTAAGTGTTGCTGCAAACTCTTGCTTTTGATCCCTAAGCCCATTGATTTTTTCCATATTATCAGAAACAATTTCTCCCGCAATAGCAGCTGAACCACCTCTATACACAACAGTTACAAAAATATCAGTAAACTCAGAAATTAAAGCAGACCCAGATTCTTTAGAAAAATAAAACCACGAATTAAATTTATCTGAAGTAATCTTTAATCTTTTATATAATCTCTCAAGCATACTATCTAAAATCCCAAAATTATGAGGTAATAAAGTCTCAACAGTAGTTGTTAAAGTTCCTCCCTTAGACTGATGAACATCCCCCAAAGAACGAATAAAAGCAGGAAATAAAATATCTCTTTTCTTAACCATCTTTTCATTAAAATTAGCATAAAGCCCAGTAAAAATAAAAGGAGTCATAATAATTGCAATCTTCATCATAACAGGAATATCAGCAAGTAAAACAAATGGAGCAATAATTAAAGACAAAATTAATGAAAATCCAAACATCATCCAACACTGAACCCTACCAGTTTCAAGTCCTAAATCATGATACAAACCATCAGTTGGTAAAAAAAACTTCACCATAACTAACAAAACTGAATCTAAAAATACAATTCCAATAATTGAAAATTGTAAAAAAATAACTGAATCAGCTCCTGTTAATAATGGCAACAATAATAAAATCGCAATAACAAAACTAAACGCTAAAATTAAAGAAACAAACAAATCCTGAATTGTCCTAATTCTCTCCAAACCCTCAACATAAACATTTTCATAAGCTCTCATCAAAACTTTTTGTTCACCAATTAAAAACTTTCCAATATTTGCATTAAAAGATAAAGCAATTCCCATACGCTCTAAAAATCTTGAAAAATGTTCAGTATTTAAAATTGAAGAAACCTTATACGCTGAAGTAGCGAAATCTACTTTAATAGTTTCAACTAAATAAATTAATTTTCTAAAAACATTTGAAATCTCCCTATACCTTTTTTTCTCAGATAAATCCGTAAACATCTCCTTACGCTCCAAATTAACTGTTGATAAAGCTCCAGCATAAGTAATAAAATAATGTAAATTTTCCTCAATATCTCTGGTTTGTCCATCAATAATCATAATTGGATACGCAAACAAAGTTACAAAAACACAAATAAAAACAAAATACCCTAATAATTTTGCATATGAATTATCAAACCCAAAAATAAAAATCATTAAAATCAAACAATCTAATAAAAAAATTGGTAAAAAATACTTTAAAATATAAGTTTTAAAATCTGAAAGTCCTAAAGCAGCTAATGTTTTGGAGTTCATTTTTTATTAAAAATCCACCTCCGAATTTCTAAAATTTGTTTTGACATTTACCATTGTCTAAAACCTCACACCTTAAACGGTAAAGCCCGCTCCCCATCACGCCTATACTTTGCCAATAAATCTACAATCTCAAAATAATTATCAATTCCACTCTCACATAACGCTTTAATAATCTTAGACCGCTTAGCCATAATTTCATAAATCTCTCTTGGATCCTTTAACCCAATTTGAGCAGCAATTTTTTTCTCCAAAATATGACTATTATAAAGTCCACGAAAATTATGTTGATCTTTAATAGGATCCCAGTGAAAAACTTCCTTAGTTAAAATTTTCTTAACTTCATCACTATACTTAATTAACTCAGTAATTGATAATACTCTACGCTCAACTTTCCCATTAACATAAACAGCACTTTGAATTAAAACAACATTTAAATTGTCCATAAAAGCAATTGGAATATTTAAAGGTTCTCCAGTTAAACGTTGAATCATTGAATGCACAGACCCAGCGTGAAAAGTAGACATAACAGGGTGACCAGTTTGCATAGCTTGAAAAGTAATATTTGCTTCCTTTCCACGAATTTCTCCCACAATAATATAATCTGGACGAGAACGCAAAGATGCTAATAGTAAATCAAACATCGTAACATCAGTTTTTTCTCCAGATTCTCTTGTAACTAAATGTTGCCAAATTGGATGAGGAACAGTAAGCTCAGGAGTATTTTCTACAGAATAAATTTTATGATCTAAAGGAATAAAAGTAGTTGCAGCATTTAAAGTAGTAGTTTTTCCTGAAGCTGTTTCACCACAAACAAAAACTGAAGCTCCATTTTCTAAACATAACCATAAATATCCAGCCATATCAGCAGACCAAGTTCCCCAATTAACAAGCATCGGAACAGATACTGGAGTCTCATTGAACTTACGAATTGTAAAAGAAGAACCACCAAGTGAAACCTTCCTAGAATAAATATAATTTACACGCGATCCATCCCCCATAATAGCATCTACAATTGGTGTTGCTTCAGAAACTGGACGCTCCACACGCTCACTCGCTTCAACTACATACTTATTTAACTCCAAATCATCCTCAAACTCAACTGAACTTTTAATTGACCCAAAAATTTTATGAATAATCCAAATATTACCAACCCCAACACAACTAATATCTTCAATATAAATATCACGTAAAATAGGTTCCAATTTAGCATAACCTAATCTATCCTTAACTAAATGAAATAAAATTATTTCATGTTGTTGTGCAGTTAATCTAATTTTCTTTCCTAAAGAATTCAAAAAATTAACTTTTTCCTCCCTATCAGAAATTTCAGTAACTTCATTATATAACCCAATTAAAACTTCTCTTAATTCCTCCAAAGTTTTAGGAATTGCAGCAGTATGAGCAACCTCAATAATTCTATCTAAAATTGAATGATAAAAATCTTGTTCATCCTTATTTAATTCAGGCATAATCGCTTTTGACTCAATTGACCCTTTTTCAACCCCTCTAGAAATATGAATAAAAATAGGATCCCCAATAGGATAAATAATATTTGGAAACTCTAAACTTCTCATACTTCTATCTAAAGTTGTATGAAATTCTGGAACTCCCTCAGTTTGAGAAACCTTATCAACATACTCCTTTAAATGAGGAAACTTAACCATAGCCTCATTAAAATCCTCAGTTTTTGAAAAGTGTTGTCTCTCTACCATTTTTATAAAATAACAAAAAATAAATTTAAATTAAAAATAAATTTAAACTTATAATAACATAATAAAAAATCGTATTTATAACTTATAAATATAATTTGTCATTTTGAAATAACATTTTAAAACATCTAAATAAATTCATAAAAAAATAAAAAAAATAAGATTTAACTAAATCCACCAATTTCAATAATCACTCCCTCAGCAGGCTCAACTCTAAACGGAATCGAACTCATATACAAATCCATTGGTCTCTTAAATCTTTTAATACTCATAGCACGAACAATTTCACCCGCAAAAGATTTAACTTCACAATTAATATATAAATCAGCAACTGAACGCAACAAAGTTAAAAACTTTTCATCCAAATGAGTTGGATCAATAGTAAACAAAACAGTTTTATTTAAATTATTTAAATTTCTAAAAAAATTAACAATCTTAAAATACGCTTCATCTGTATCATTTTTTTTAATTAATAAAAAACTCATAGTATCAAAAATAATAATATCACTTTCAAAAATACTTTTCTCCTTAATAATTCTATCAACAAAATCCTCATCCTCATCAAACTTTACTTTCCCTAAAAAAGGAACCATTGTTAAAAATAATAAATTTCTATCAAGCATATGCTTTGAAACACTATACTTAATAGAATCCATTTGTTTAATAAAATCTAAAGTATTAAGCTCAGTAGATAAATAAGTGATTGTAGCCCCATTATTTAATAATGCATATGTAAACCTCTGACACAAAATACTTTTTCCAGCACCATCAACTCCTTCTAACAAAATTAAAGAACTTTTAGGAATCCCACCACCAAAATAACGATTTAACTCGTCTCTTTCAAGCGATAATGAATAATAACCTCTACCTGATGCAACCATAATAAATAAATAGTATTTAAAGTTATAAAATTCAGTCATTATTAATAAGTTAAACAAAAATCAAAAATTACTAAAATAAAAATAAAAATAAAAAATAATTAATTTTTACCATAATAAAAATCACAAATTAAATTTTCATTCTTTTCAATAAAAGCAAGTGTAACATCAAAATCTAGATCTCCTGAAGTAGAATTATAATCTGTAACAACAACACTTGACTCCAAACTTCTTAATTGATCTTTATACAATAAAGCAACTTCAGAATCGTTTAAAGCAATATTTAAAACTTTTAATTCATCCATTAAAAAATTATACTCACCATCTAAATCTTTCTCAAAAGTTGTATCAACAATAGGATAAATAACTCTTAAAGGTCCAATTGTAACATAAGGAGTATGAGGATTAGAATCAGACTCAATATAACTTACAAAATCAATCTCTGGATCCCCAGTATTCCCAGCTTTTGGTGAAACTTTCAATGGTGAACCAAAATTAATTTTAAATCTCCCCCCTGAAAAATCATAATCAATATCATAATCAATACCTAAAGTTCCAGAAAAAATTAATTCAGTTTTATCAAAAAAAGATTCATAACTAATAATAGGATTTACTCCAGAATACTCTAAATAAAATTTTTTATCATTATCTAAATAATTAACTAAAGCCATTTGACCAGCAACACCATTCCCATATAACTTAAACCCATTTTTATCCCTATACTCCCTTAAACTCAAAACTTCATCTAAACCTAAAGACCCAGTATTTACAACAAAATTTTCAGACCTCTCATAACCTAACGCATCACAAACATAAGTTACAGACTTATCTGAAAAAGTTGAATAAGTAGCAACACCACTAGCATCCGCAAAAACCTTACTTACATTTAAATTTAAATTATCAGTAAATTTACAAAGTGGATTACTTCCAACAACAGTAGGTAAACCTGAAATAGTTAAATTTACTGCAACAGGAATTACAGTTTCTAAATCATTAACAACACTTGAATCAATTGTTACATTCCCCGTAGTTGTAATAACTGAAAACTTAGCAGTCTTAACAAAAGTATTAGACTTAATAGTCACAGTATTAGATGGTAAATCATATGAATAAACAGAAGGTGAAGTTGAATTTACAATTAAATTAGTTGAACCTAAATCAATAACTGAAGAACTCCCTGAAAAAATTGGATAATCATCATTATCCCTCCATTCAGCTTTTGCCCTATCATAAAAAGTGCTTAAATCATCTAAAGTTGTATACCCCATAACTGTTGCCATATTTGTTTCAGAAATCCCTGAATCAAGAGTTAAAAAATAATTTGAAAACTCCTCAACATTTAAATCCGCATCAATTTTTCCAACCTCAGAACTCAAACTCAAAGATTCTAAATTCCCTTGATGTAAATAACTTCTAACCAAAAGTTTTGAAGTAATAGAATCTAAAACATAATTTTGAGAAGTTGCAACTCCAGGAACATTAGTTGTTCCAGAAGTAATTCTACTTTGATTAGTTAAAACATATAAAATCGGTCTTTGAATATTTGAACCCACAGATAAATCTAAAGAATCAATAGTCCCAGTTAAAACTCCAGTCCCATCAGTAAAATATTCTCCTCGTTCAACTAAACTTCCTCCCACATTTGTTCTATCATCTTTATATACAACTCTAACATCTGAAACAGGACTTCCTGAAAATTTATCCAAAAAATTATAAGATACTGTATATCCCTGATAATAATCATTATTCGTATTTTGGTGAATAATTTTTGTTCCATCAATTGATGTTGGATTCCAATCCCAAAAAGCATTATTCCCACCATTACCACTCCCAATCCAAGAAAACCAACCTGAAGTAGTTGAAGGAATATTAATTCCATACCTATCCAATCTTCCAGCTTCCCAATTTAATTGAGCAGATTCAGTATCAATATATTCCACATTAAAAAATTTAGAAAAAGGTCTATAAACTTCGTGAGTTTTAATATTTCTAAAACTAGCATCAGTAATTACAGCATCAGGTTGTGAATATACAAATAAATTAGTTAAAAGTCCAGTTTCAATAATCTCACTCCCTCCAGAAACCTCACTAACAAAAATATTATGACGACTAGCAGTCGTCTCAAAGATTAAAGAACTAGTATTTATAATCCTAGTTAAAGATGAAATTGTTCCTCTGGCCCCATTTGTAAAAGGAGCATTAGCATCATTAGCCGTTCCAACACCTGAAAATTTTAACTGGGAACTTACAACATCAATATCTCCACGAAGCCTTCCAGACCCAGTAACAATTACAGTTTCACCATCAATTAAAGCATTTGATAAACCTCCTTGATCTGTAGTAACTCTCAAAACACCATTATCATTTGAAGTTGTAATTCCAATAACAGTAGAAAAACCAACTCCCAATAATCCAACTAAAATAAATAAAATAAATAATTTTCTAATCATCCTTCAATCACCCCAAAAGTTAAACCTGAATTTGAATTACTCGCTAAATTAATCCCACTTGAAGTTTCTAAAACTCCATTAATAAATAATTTATGTAAATTTGAATTATCAATAACTACAACAATATTATACCAAGTTTTAGATTTAAAACTCCTAGTTAAACTTTCAAGTTCAAAAGTTCTAGATGCACCATTATATCTATAAAAACCTAATTCTCCATTACCTAAATAATTATGACCTACATAATATTCATTTCCAACATTAAAAAAAGTTCTCTTAACTGAAGTTGAATCTAAAGTAAAATTAGATTTAAACCAAAAAGAAATTGTTGATTTTGAATTATCAAATTCTAAATTATTAACTTTTAAAAAATCTCCACCATCAAAATTTAAACCTTTTAATACAACTCCACCTGAAATTTCTGGGTCCTCAGATTCCAAAGAACCTGAATTTCCTAAAACAACATTATGATCTAATAAAGAATAATCTTTCATATTTTGTTTAAAGTCATCTAAAGGTAAATTTAATGTTTCAAAATTTCTAATAGGACAAACATAACTAAACTTTTGATTTTCAAAAAAAGAAACATTATAATCTGATGAAGTTAAAGAATAACTAATAACTTGATTTTCTCTATCAACACCAGATGAACCTACATTTAAATTTTCTCTCATATAATAATCATTATCATACCAATTAACATTTTCAGCATCTAATTCAAAATCTCTATAATTCCCTAAACAACTAACTAAACGAACAGCCTCAGACCCTGGAACTAAAGAATTATAAAATAAATAAACTAAAGCTTTTTTCCCTGAATCAATAAAATAAAAATTTCCACCCAAATTACTATCAGTTTTAACATCAACATTATTATCAATGATATAATTTCCTGCAACAAAATATTCAAAACATTCACCATAAGAATTTCTAAAACTTAAGTCCTCAGTTGCTAAATTCAAAATATCTAACTGAATTCTCCCAGAATTTAAAAAAACATTTTTTATCTCAAACTCCTCTCTTAAAGTATTCACAGTCTTATCAACATTAGTTTTAAACAAATCCTCTTGTGTTGCAATTTGAGTCATAAAAATAAAAAAAGAAGCAACAAATAGACCCATAATAACTAAAAAAGTCATTGTAAATCCAACAATCCCATTAAAACCAGACATCTTATTAAACCCCCCTTAAAAAAATTAAATTAATTAGTATTAAAATCATCATTATCTGACACCCCTAATTCTGTTACAACACGCACATTATGTGACCCAGCAGATAAAGAAATATCATAATCTACATACATAGTTTCAGTTTGTTTTAAAGTAACTACAGGATTTGAAGTTCCAGCATAATAAGGAGTTAAATTTGTTCCAAATTGTCCATCAACAAAAACATCCATATACTTAGAATTTAAATTAGTAGCTCCAGTATTTTTAACAAAAACTCTTAAATTAGTCCCAGGAGCATCATAATACACATTTGTAATTGTAATAAAAGTTTTTAATTTCTCATTAGTTTGTTTTTGTTGAAAATTCAAAGAATCCTGTGTTTGTAAAAAAAAATTTTGAAAAGCCATAACCATTCCAGTTGTAACCCCTAAAATCGCAATAAACATAATTAAAGTAGAAGCAACCCCTCCAAAACCTCGCTTATTAACATCTAATTTTTTAAAAATCATTTTAAAATAAAAATAAAATATTATTTTTTAAAGAAAAAATAACAAAACTAAAAAAATTAATCTTTAATGATTTGTAAAACAGCATTAGTTAATTTTTCATCTAACTTTTTCTCATTTAATTTACTAATAAAATATAATGAAACAATATGATCCTTAACACCTAAAGTATCTTCATCACTACTAACTTTTTTATCTTTCATACCTCTTAAATATTTATCTAAATCAAAAAATACTTCTGGAGTAATCCATCTTAAAACTTCAGTATAATATCTTAATGAGTTTCTAGTTTCATCAATTCCAACTTTTTTAATCATATATTCTAACCAACTTAAAATTACAACTAATGAATTAGTATTATTTTTTAATTGTGTTAAAGGAACTGCATCTCCAGCAGCTTCTTCAATATTTAAAGTATCTAATTCCAATAAAACTGAATCTAATTCATTTGAACTCATTTTACCTGAACTCACATCAACTTTAATATCTGGTTTTGAAAATGGTGAATCTTTAGAATGTTCTGAACTCTCAGAACTTGTAGCAGTTGAACCATCGGATAAATTTGCCATCACATGGCTATGTTCAACTTTACCAACTGATTCCTTATCGATAAACGGATTATATTGATTATTAATTAATTCATATAAAGATAAAAATTTAGTCATATTCTCTTCCATCTCAGCCATTTTTTCATCATTAGTTTTCTTTGATTCCTCTAAAGATTCAACTCTATGACCCATCTCAGTAACAGTATTTTGAACTTCGTTCACATCAGTAACTAACTTTGTAGATCTTTCCTTCAATTCAGCTAATTCATCATGCAATTTATGAATTACTTCAGAAATTGATTTCTTCCCTGAAGCTCCACCTGCATGATGAGGTTTATTTTGAGCTGCAGGTTGAGCAGCAGCAGGATTTGAATTCACAAATTGAACTCCACCAGCAGGATTCTCTCCAGCAGGTTGAGCTCCATCAGCAGTAGTTGCTTGTGCAGCAGGTTGAGCCGACTGAGCATTTTGTGTTGTAGTATCAACACCATTAGGAACTTGTGCACCAACATTTGGTTGAACAGCTCCAGCTTGAACATTTGGAGTAGAAACAGCACCTACTTTAGAAGTTGCAGTTTTCTTTTTTCCTCCCATTAAAAAATCAATTAATCCGAATACCATTTTTTATAAATTATAGTTAAAATATTATTTTTTTACTTTAAAAGAATTTATCACCACTTAACTAAAATAATAACACCACTAAACAAAATAAAATAAATGAAACCTAAATGAAACTTAAATGAAACTTAAATAAAAAACAAAGCAATATAAATATAAAAAAACTTAAAAAAATAGAACTAAAATGGTAAAACAAATATATTATACAACTAACAATAAAATTTACTCAAATAAATTAACAACAATAAAATATAATACACTTGAGCAATTACCAAAAATTAATTTTGATAAAAAAAATCAAATCCAAACAAATGAAAAAATTATTCTTGAACTTAAAAAGATTTTAAAAAATGAAAAGGAAATTAAAATAAGAGGAATAATAAACAAACCAAAAACTCAACTAACTAAATTAATTCAAAAAATAGAAAAATTAAATAAAGAAAATAAATTAAATTCTAAAACTCCAAAAGATGAAGATTATGATTTTATTTCTGCAACATCATCAAAAGAAATAATTAAACAAATTAAAAACCAAATAAAAGATAATTCTAAATTTAAAATTTTATCAAATCAAATTCAAATATATACAAAATTCAACCATAAAGAATTTGATAACAAAAATAAAATAATTAAACTAAAAATTCAAAAACAAACAGAAAAAATTGAAAACGAAACATTAAAATTAAAAGAATTCCAAAATTTAAAAATAAATCCAATTAAAAAAAATATAAACAAAATCACTTCAAACTTAGTAAAATTAAATGAAGATAAAGATTTAATTAATCATGAAATTTCAACAAAAAAACATCAAAATAAATACTCCAAAAAAGAAAAACTAAAATCACAAATTGAAGTATTAGAAGATAAAATAGATGTAAACAATAATAAAATAGACCAATTAAATGAACACATTAAAATTCTAAAAGAAAAAATCAAACTTGGAGTTGTAAAAGAAATAAATCCAACACTATTCATCCTAACTCTAGGTTTAAGTTATTATAGAAAATCAAATACACTAAAATATAAAGTTGCTAGGTTACTAATTAATATTTCAAACATAAAAGAAAAAAATTTAAAAATTCAAAACATATTAAATGAAAGAATTAAATTTTATAACAAATTAGACAAAGAACACCAAGACAATCTATTAAAAATTAAAGAAATAAATAACCAAATTGAACAACTTGAAGAAGTATTAGAAAAAGAAGAAGTAAAAATAGATAAAAATAAACCAAAACAAAAAACATTAATCGATAAAATAGAAAATGAAGAAAACAAACTAGAAGAATTAAAAATTGATGAAAATGAAAATGAAAAAACATCCTCATCAGAAATTGAAAAATTAATTCAAACGATTGAAAAATTATTTCAAAAACAAAATGAAGATATAAATAAACTAAATTCAAACCTAGAACTCCAAAATATTAAAATAAATAAAGATTTAATTTTTGAACTCTAAAAAATAAAATTTTAATAAAAAAATATAAAGTAAACCAACATTTGTAATTGAAAAATAATGAATAATTTTTATAATAAAAAATAACAATTAATACTTATGTATATATTAAAATCATTAGCTGAAGGTTTAAGAATTCTAGGATTCGACAAACCAACAATTAAAACAGTATCAAGAGAAAAAGACCTTGAAGAAATTTTTTTAAGCACTCTTTTCTTAAATTATCTAATTGTATTATTCGTTTACCTATTTGGATTATTAATTGGAGGTTACTCAATTGGAGACAGAGCACTAAATATGGAAGTATTTTTTGGATTATTAATGGTATACCCATTTGTATTTAACTTAGGAGTATATATCACATATGGATTTTTTGGAATGACTGCTGAATTACTTAATTCTAAAAAACACATCAAACCATTAATCTCAGTTGGATTCCACACAGGAATTGTATACTCAATTTTAATATTAATTATATCAGGATTAAGTTTAATGTTAGGTTTTGAATTAGGAGCAATATTACTTGGAGTATTCTTCGCATACTTTCTATACACAATGTTTTTATCAATCTCAACTATTTACAAATACTCATTTGGACAAAGCTTAACAGTTCTCATGATCCCATTTTTAGTAATTGGATTTGTATTAACAATTATTGGAGCAATTAACCCAAACTTTGTTGAAAATATAATTACACTTTTATTTTTATAAAATAAAATAAAACTTTTTTCTAAAATTAATTTAAAATAATTAACACAAAAATAAAATAAATAATAAAAATATTATTTATTTTCAGAAATAATTTCTTTAACTTGACGCACAACTTCATCAATCCCAATACAAGTAGTATCAATAACATAATCATAATTTGAATCATCAGCAAAATTTGCTAAATCATACAACTTAGTATATCTCTCAGTAATATCAACTTCCCTCTGTAAAGTTAATCTTTTAGACTCATCAAAATCCCCACCATCCCTCTCAATAACTCTATTAATCCTAACGTCCAAATCACAATCTAACTTAATCTTAATAGAATCAGGAATAAAATACCAAGCAAGCCTACTTTCAAAAATAAAATTATCATTATTTTTACCATAAACTTTAACAGAATTATCTAACTCCAAATCAAATTTTGAATCAGATTTACACAAAGTATCAAACTCATAAACTGATAAACCTCTCTTATCAGCCTCAGCCCTAAACATATTACCAGTACTCATATACTCCAAATTTAAATCATTACAAATAATCTTACTAACCGTACTCTTCCCAGTTGCCGCAAGACCAAAAATAGTCACCTTCACCATATATAAAAAATCCAAAACTATTTTATAAAGATTTATATACCTAAAAAAACCAACAATATTACAATGAAGAAAATTATGGCAATACTATTAATTTGTTTCACAATCCTAATCTCAGGATGTAATCAAACAATTGAAGAAATTAAAACAACAGAAAATATTGGAGAAAAAGTATCAGTAAACGGAGAAGTATTAGGATCAATTAAAATTTTAAAATTATCAGGATACACAATCCAAGATGAAAACGGAGACACAATAGCAGTAACAGCAGAAAACTTACCAGAAACTGGTGAAACAATTACAGCAAAAGGAACATTAATGAAAGATTTAATTTTTGGATACTACATTAAATCAAAAGAATAATTTTAACCAATTATTTTTAAAAACTAATTCTAAACAATAAAACAAACATAAATAATAAAATTACAACAAAATAATTTAATTTTAATAAGAAATATAATAATAAAACTTGAAATTATTTTAATAAAATAAAATAATTAACAAATTAAAGGACTAAACCTTTAACTTGTTTCTTCTCCAAGATCTCTTCATACCTAAGTGTGAAGGGTGAACCTTTTTACCAGTTCCAAACTTTTTAATTACAGCAAACATAGGAGCCCACTTAGTAGTTCTAGCAGCTTTAATTAATCTTTGTTTTTTAGCAGGATGTTTATACCGTGTCATTTTTATTCCTCAGCCTCATCTGCTTTAGTTACATTTCTCTTAGCAATATGCTTAGCAGTAACCTTTTCTAAAGTTTCCTTGTTATCGTAAATACTAGCAGTTACAGTAACATTAGCGTTCCCATATCTTGATCCAATATTTTCAATAATAACTAAGTCTTCTTCAGCGTCAAACTTTTTAACAACTTGAGCTTTCGCTTCAACTCTAGTAATAGTAGCTGCTGCGTTTTCGATAGTTAACTTAACTTCTCTTCTCCCAAGTAATTTATTTTCGAAATCTGATTTAACTTCCATTTTCAAATCACTCATTTACCATTTCAGTTTTCACGATTTTTCGTTCAACTTCACGGATTCCATCCTTAGAAACAATCTTGGCAATGTAACCACCACCACTTGCATTATCATTCTTAAAAGCAACTTTATAGCATTTTTCAAGTAAGTCTAAAGATTCTTTTTCAGTCATATTTGATTTGTATTGAGTATCTAAAACACTCTTCACAAAAATACTTCCTGAACCATTAGTAACATAAGGTTCAACATCAATCATTGATCCATCAGGACTCAATTCAAACAAAGATACACCATCTTTTTCATCATATCCACCCATAATTGAAGCCAGCACAGCACCAGATTCTCTAGCACCTAACTGATAAGAATTCAAAACTGAAGCTACTTCCATAACTCTAGCATTTCTTTCCTTTTTCAATTCAAGTAATTTTACTTCACTTTTTAAATTTCTTAAAAAAAGTTGAGCGGCTGACACATGACCCGCAACAGTTGACACAACATTTTCAGACACATCAAACAATTTCGTAAAATTATCTGACTCAATCTTATAAGTTGTAATTCTTCTATCCGCAGCCACAATAACTCCTCCCTTAAAGAGAAATCCAATACACGTTGTTCCTGTTTTGATTTCGTTCGTCATTTTTTATGTTTAATTTACTTCCAAAAAAATAATAAATAAATATTATTATTGAGGTTATTAATTTACTAATTTTAACTCTATTTAGCAGCAGCAGCCATCTTTTCGATTTCTGCTCTCTTTGACATAGCCATTGAAGCGTTACCTTTTTCGTAACAATCCATAATTTCTTCAACTAAAGCAGAAACAATTGATTTCTCCTTATTGAAAGCTTTATATGAAGCTCCTTGACAAATATATCTAATAACTAAATCTACTCTTCTTTGAGGACCAATATCTACAGCTTGAGCGTATCTAGCCCCTGCTCTTTCAATTGTGATAACTTCTTCTCTAGGAGAAGCGTTCTCAACAGCACTAACTAAAACTTGAATAGGATTTGATTTTGTTTTTTTCTCTAATTGAGTTAAAACTTCAAACATAGTATTCATTGATGTCTTAGCTTTTCCAGTATTATGTCCGGAAGATTGTCTATGTCTCTTACCTTTGTGACCACAAACATTAATTCTGTTCATTAATCTTTCAACAATATTAACTTTCGTTTTATAGAAAGGAGTATTGTGGTAATATCCATTAGTTCTAGGAACTACAATAGGTTCAATGTTAATATATGGTTTAATACCAATATCTGAAACAACAACTTCAGCAAATGACCACTTATTAAATAATTTAATTTCAGCAACCATTTTACTTTCTTGCCCTCTCTAACTTACCCTTAATTAAAGCCTTTAAAGATTGACCATTAACTTGAATAACTCTCCAACGAATACCTGGAATATCTCCTTTAGATTTTCCTTTAATTCCACCAATTCCTTCAATCATAACTTCATCGTGTTCATTAACAAACTTTGATGCGTTATTTCCTGGTAGGAATGCAGCAACGGATTTACCGTTCTTGGATAATTGAACTACACAACACTTTCTTAAAGCAGAGTTTGGTTGTTTAGCTTCTCTTTCTGTTTTTTCTAAAACAATTCCTTTAGCTTGTGATGAACACTCCAAAGGATCATACTTAGCTTTCTTTAAAGGATCTACCTTAGTTTTCTTAAAATTATTTCTGTTTGAAATTAATTTCTTAGCGGCAAATAATCCATTAGTCTTTTTTCCCATTTTTAAATTCTCACAGTAACCATTGAAACGTTGAATGGTTTACCTAATTTTTGTCCAAGTTCTGAGTTATCTAACTCTAAAGCAACAATTTCAACATCAGCTAAAGAACCGTAGTGTTGAATTTTCTTTAAAGTTAATTCATCAGGATTTAAAGAAGTATAAATCTTCTTTACTTCACTTGCCTTTAATAGTTTCTCAGCGATTTTCGCACCGAAAACTAACTTATTCTCTCTGTTAAAAGCTAATAAATCAATAACATTTTGATCTTCTGATCTCTTGTCTTTTGATCTTTTAACAAATTTCTTTGAAAATCCTTTAAGTTCATTTGGAGCTGATTCAGCTTCAATAGTAACTTGTTTAACATCTTCCATTTTTTGTTATAAAACCTCAAATATATCAAAAAAAAATACAAAATAAAATCGCGTAAACGCAAAATTAATATGTAATTAAATTATCAAATATTTTATTTGCGAAGAAAGAAAAAGTAAATCTTACTTAAAAAAGAGCTTACTCCACAACCAAATGTTGCTTCTCATCTCTTTCTTCTAGTAAAAATAAACAATTAACCATTTATAAACCTAATTATAAAATAAAAAATTATCAAACATAAACATTAATTTTTTTAACAGCAATTCCAGAATTAATTTGTAAATCATATATATTAACAGATTTATCATATACAAAATTTATTAATTTGCTTCCCAAATCAGTAACCACATAATATTCATAATTTAAAACCTCATCAAGACTCAAACTTGTAACTCCAACCCCCCTAGAACACTTTTCAAAAGAATCAAATAAATTCAAATTCAAAAAAGCATTTCTCAGAGTAGATTTTTTTAAAATTCCTAAAGAAACCAAATTCCCACATACATAAGATTTATGAAAATAATTCAAATACTTACCAGTATCAACTTCTATCTGACCACAATAAATTTTTTTATCAGAATTCAAATCAAAAGCTAAAGTTTTCCCAAAAGAATTAAAAAACCTAAATTCACCATCAACTAATCCAACTAACCCCTCAGAAGATAAAATCGAACCCGGAGATAAATTAACATAATTATTTGAAAACAATTTATCCTTTAACCCCATAAACATAAACTAAGTAAACAATTAAAAAATATAATAGTTAGTATAAAAAAATATCCATAAAATAAAATAAATATCCTAAAATAAAAATAAAATGAAAAAAAAATTAAATAAATATCCCTAAAATTAAGAAATAAAATTAAATCACAAGTAATTTATGTAATGTTCTTAATCCAAAAACATTATAATTATTAATTTTTAAATACAAATGTTTTGAGCCATATTCAGTTAATACAAAATAATCTCCACTAATTACTTTGGAAAATTCATATTTTAAAGGCACATTCAAACCAGAAACTTTTAAAAATTCTAAAATATTTAATCCTTCGTGTTTTTTCAAATCATCATGTGTTAAAAAATTAATTGAACTTACAAAAATATCCAAAATATTTAATTTTTTAAAAGCTTCAAACAAAGAAATTTTTTCCAAAATTCCACGACTAACCAAACTATCCAAAGAATAATAAGAATAATCTAAAACAAAATCAATTGAATTATCTAACTTTAAATCTCCATAAAAAATTCTTTTTTTTGAATTAATATCAAAAATTAAACTTTTTCCCTTTGACTTATATAAATGAAAATAATTATCTAACTCCAAAGAAATTAAACCATCATTAGAAATAATTGAACCTGGTGAAAAAAATATTTTATTCGGTTCTGAAATTTCATTTGAATTTTTTTTAAAAACAATTCCCTCAAACATAAATAAATTATAAAAAAAACATATATAAATATTATTCATCAAAAGAAAAAATAAAAACACCAAACATAATAAAATTATAAAATTTTAATTTGATAATTTTAGAAGTAAATAAAAAGCGCCCGAACCGGGATTTGAACCCGGGTCTTTACCGTGACAGGGTAAAA
>AYRE01000024.1_pt1 | contig 26643 bp, 27 predicted proteins | sample 183791 | NCBI WGS metagenome assembly AYRE01 (sample SAMN02391470, study PRJNA226580) | bioreactor metagenome | isolation source: day 6 sample from continuous culture bioreactor with low C:N ratio... | place: Germany: Bremen | reverse complement strand
TGTTTCTAGTCCATCAGTAAATCTTCCAATCATATCTGTTACTGATAATTGTTTCCAGTCTGCAGCGTATACATCAACTATTTCACCGTTAGCATTTCTAATTGGTTCTAATGCTGGGTAACTTGATCCATCAGCATTAAGTTGGTGTCCTGACCCTATACTTGCTTCTTTTAGTGTATATCCACATTTAATCATTGAGTATTCACTTCCTCTAGCATGGTCTTGCATTTGAACATATTCATCATCATCTAATTTACCTTTTGCGTGGAGAATTTGATGTGGAGTTGAATTTTTCCAAATGTCGTGGATTGGGAATGAGCGAACAATACATCTTAAATCATTAGTTGAAATCCCCATTTGTTTTCCCATTAATACACTTAAATATGCCATTTTAGTCATATGGTCACTTGTGTCTCTGTGTCTCATTTGATTCATAATACTTTTTGTTTGATTGTATAAATGTTCTACTTGTTCAGTTTTTAATTGTTTTTCAATTTCAATTTTTTCAGCTTCAAGTTGTAATCTTTCAATTTTATTTCCAATAATTGATCTAATAATTTTATGTTTAAAATTAAATTTACTTTTTTTTGGAGTTTTATTTACATCTTCATTAAATTTAGCTGTATATATCCAACTTTTAGTTAGATCATCAATTTCAATTTTTATTTCAGGTTGACAAACATTTTTACAATTATTTAAAAAATAGTTATACATTCCAATGTTCCAGTGAATTACGGGATCTTCGAGTTTAATTCCAACAATTGGTTTAGTTTCAATCCTCATTTGGTGGATGTTATTTCCAATACGCTCTAGTGAGATGTTAGTTGTTTTAGTAGAATTTTTAGCGTTTGCAATTGTGTTAACATTTTCTAAAATTTCAAATATGTTGTGATTAAATCCGTAAATTAATGATTTTGCTTGTCCTGATTGTTTTAATGCTTGAAATCCTAATCTCTGAAATTCTTCATTTGGTAATTTTAAATGGTTTTGAATATTTAAAAATAATCTTGATGAGATTTGGTTTGTAACATAATTCACTGAGTCGGATCTAATTCCTTTGGTGATTGTAGCATTATTTAAGGTTTCAGTAGTTTGTTTGTCAATCCCTTCAAATAAAATTTCATCAGATAAACCATATTTATTTCTACCAATATTAATTATTAATTCTAAGTTTTCTTCAACTCTTACACCTTTAAAATTTTCATCGATAATGTCTCGTCCTATTAATTCTTTCATTAAAATGTCCCATCCATTTAATGACATAAGATTAAAATTTTCAGAAATGCTTTTTGAATGTGCTTTGCAGTATGTAGAAATAGTATCTTCAAGAGATTTGGAATTAATTTTATGACTTATAAAATTATTACACATACTAACATATTCAGGATTCATATATATTAACTATCTTATTTGTCGTTTTTAAATGTTTTCATTGTTAAATGGTGATTTTTTTGATGATGTTTTCTTGAAAATTGGAATTAATTTTAGTTTTATAGTTTAATTTCATTTTATTTTTAGTATAAACGCCATTATTATCAAATTCAGGATTATTTATAATTGGAGTTTGAAGTAAATATTTATCGTAATTTCCTTCATTTGCGAAAGTTTTGAGATTTTGTCCTAGGATAATATTTATTCTTGTTAAAATATTTTCTCCAACTAAACATGCTAAAATAGGTTTAAAGTTATTTTCTTTTGCGTATTTATACATATATATCGAACTTAAAATTCCTCCAACTTTTGTTGGTCTAATGTTTGGAATATTACCTTGTTTTCCAAGTTTTTCTAAATCTTTTAAATTACATAAACTTTCATCTAATATTATATCAATCCCATATTTTTGAGCTTGTTTGAATGCTTTTTGATTTGATTTTAATGATGGTGGGAATGGTTGTTCTATTTGTTTAATGTTTAATTTGTTTATGTATTGTAATGTTTTATTAAAATTAGTATATTTTAGACCACAATTTGAGTCAATTCTTATTTGTTTATTTTTTAGAATTTTTGTTAGATATTTTAATTTGTATAGTGTTTTTTCATCAATTTTAATTTTAACTTGTGTAAATCCCATTTTTTTTATAAAATAGGCTTTTAAAATCATTAATGCTAAAGGTTTGTCTCCAATAATACCTGAATATGAAATTGTTTTTTGAGGGTCAGGTTTAGTTTTTAAAAATTTAAATATGTCTTCGATAGTTAATCCAATTTCTTTAGATGCTAGGTGGAGGATTGCGATTTCATATGCACCAAATGCTGAGAGTTCATTTGTTTTTAGAGTTTGTCTAAATTCCCATAGTTGTTTTAGTAATTGATTTTTTGATTTAATTTTTATATTTTTAAAGTGTGGAATTATTTTTTTTTGTAGTTTTTTAATTACTGATTGTGGGTTCTCACCAGTTACGTATTCTCTTGGAATTGATTCTCCGTAACCTACATTATCTTTACTATATATTTTTAGAATTATATTTTCAGAAGATTTTCTAGATTTTGCGGAATGTGTAAATCTTTCTTTAAATGGAACTTTAATTTGAAAAATTTCAATTTTTTCTATTGAAAAAGTTTTGTTATTTATTTTGTTTGTCATTTGTTAATTTAGATTATTAATTTTAATTTATGTGTATTTTATATTTTAGGCCTTTATTAATTTTTTTAATTTTATTTTTAAATATTATTTATTGATATAACCTACGATTTCTAGTTGTGGGGAGTTTAGTAAGTCTGCTGGAGATGTCATTGCTGCATCTGATTTATTTTGTAAATATATTTGGGCATTTTCATAAGTTCTTATTACAAATTCTGAACAAAACATTGTTTTTAAATTTTGGTCAGGATGTTTTAGTTTAAGTCTTTTTGATGGCAGGAATTCATATATTTTTCCAATTATTAATGCTAATATTGCTTTGATAAAACCGTATTGTAGATTTGTTTTTGCATTTGTAAATTCTGAAATTAATTTTTCTTCTTGTTTTGATAATCCTCCTTTTACTCTTAAGATTAATCCTATAACATCATTAGAATATTTATTTGATGTTTTTGTGTATTTTATTGATTTTGAGTTTGTGATTAAATTTTCAACAGTTGCATCACCGTCTTGAACATCAATGTATGTAGGTTTATTTTTATTATTTAATCCTAAAAATATTGTTGAGTGTCCAATTCTTGATTTAGTAATTTTAGAGATTAATTTGTAAAATAAATTTGATTTAATTATTTTTTTTGATTTTAGGGATAATACTATGTCTCCTTTTTTTAGTTCATTAAATTCTAAATTTTTAAGATTTTTTGTTGAGTAGTCATAAAAGTAGGATGTAAAACTTGTATACATATTAATTGTAATAATTATTTGTTTATGTATTTGTAATATCTTTTTAACATTATTTTTACAGTTATAGAATTTTTCTAATTCGTTTTCTAGAAGGTTTTCAAATAGGGAAGTTATTTCTTTTTGTTTTTTATCAATTTCGTAAATTGATTGGTTTAACATTTTATGGTATTCTTCTTTTTGAATTTTTTCTTTATTTAGTTTATTTGTAAGTTTTGATATGTTTTTAACATATTGGTTAAATTCATCTTTTATTGTTTCTTTATCGTGTTTATAAAAAAATAGCTCTTCACTATATAAATATTGAATTATTTTATTTTTAATTAATTCAAAACTTTCAAAATATTCGTAGTATGTTTTTCTAAGGTCTTTTTCAAGCATTCTTCTCTAAATTTTTGATTTTGACTTTTTAAATATTTTGATATTTTTTTTTAGTGACATGGGATTTAATTTTGGTTTTTTTGTCTATTTTTTATGAAAATATAAATAAAACTTATAAACTTAAATAATTTATTTTTTGTTATGACATTTAAAAAAAATGATTTTGTATCTGTAGATTTTGATATTTACGCAAATGATAAGTTAGTTCAAACAACTTCTGAGAAGTTAGGTAAAGAAAATGGTTTAAAAATTAATTCTTATGGTCCTCAAACAATTGTTATTGGGAAGGGAATGGTTCTACCTGCTTTAGATGATGCAGTTATGAAAAAAAATTCAGGGACTTTAGATTTATCTGTTGATGAAGCTTATGGAAGTAAAAAAAAGGAGTTAGTTAAAACATTTCCTAAATCTGCTTTTGATGAACAAAAGTTAAGAGCTGTTGTTGGTATGACTTATGATTTTAATGGAATGTATGGTTCAGTTAGATCAATTGTTTCAAATAGAGTGACTGTTGATTTTAATAATCCTTTAGCTGGGAAAAAAATTAGAATTGAGTATTCAAATGCTAAGAGTATTGATAAAATTGAAGATAAAATTACTTTTGTTTTAGTTAATGGTTTAAAGGTTCCTTTACATTTATTTGGTGTAAAAGCTACTGGGAAGACTGTAACTTTGAAAGTTCCAAAGAATATGGTATCAATGGCTGATAAGTTAGGTGCAGCATTTAGTGAAATGATAGGGGAATTTAAAGATTATACTTTAAAGGTTGAAGAGTTAGCTGTAGCTAAGAAATAATTATTTATTTAATTATTTTATTTATTTATTTTATTTATTTATTTTATTTATTTTAGTTTATTATTTTTAATGATAGTAGTTATTAATTGTTATATAATAACTTATAGTATATTTATTATGTTGAAGTTTTTTTTAATAGGAAAAAAAGCAGTTCACCCTGTTGTGGCTGTGAGTTTAATTTTAGTTGTGGCGGTTGTGTCTGTAGTTGGTTTTCAAAGTTGGTTTTCTGATTTTTCATCAAGTGTATTTACTGATGTTGAAACTAGTTCTGATTCAGGCTCTTTTTTAAATATTGAAGATGTTGTTGGAAATGATTTATATTTAAATGCTGGCACAGATGGAGTTTTTGTTGAGAAGGTTATTGTATCAGGCACAGTGTGTGATGTTTCAAGTCAAAAATTTGGAATTTCAAAAATTGATATTAGTGATTGTTTAAAGTATGTAAATTCTCCAATTGTTGATGTTTTAGTTGTTACGGATTCAGGTATTTTTGAGGAAAAAGTTTCTATTGAAAATTATATTAATCCTATTTTTGGTAATGGGGATATTTTAAGTTCAAAATTTATATATTCTGGTTCTGGTGATGGCCTTGGCACTTTAGGTTTTTCAACTAGTTCTTATATGACTTCAGGGATTGCTAATATGGGTGATTTAGATGGGAATGGTTTTGATGATATTGCTGTTGGTTTGTATCGGTCCGCTCTTAAGGGAAGAGTTTTAATTTTTATGATGGGTCCCAATAATTCAATCATTTCTGAGTTTTCGATTAATTCAAATACTGGGTTGTATACGAGAACATTAGTTAATTCTGATTTTTTTGGATGGAGTTTAGAAAATGTTGGGGATTTTAATTCCGATGGAATTAATGATTTGGCTGTTGGTGCTGTTGGAACTGATGATGGTGGAGCTAATGTTGGTTCAGTTACTATTTTTTATTTAAATTCTAGTGGAGGAATTAAGGGGTTTGATGAAATTGATGATGAAAGTGTTGGATTTACTGGAGTTTTAGGAGATACTTCTTATTTTGGTAGTAGTATTGAAAATATCGGAGATGTCGATGGAAATGGGCAAATTGATTTGGCTGTTGGTGCTCAAACTGATGATTCTTATCTGACTAATTCTGGAGCAGTTTATATTTTATTATTAAATCCTGATTTGAGTGTTAAGAATTATTCTATTATTTCAGGAAATTCTTCTGTGTTGTCAGGAGTTATTGAGTCTTCAGATGCTTTTGGAAGTTCAGTTGATAGTCTTGGAGATTTTGATGGTGATGGAAATTTAGATTTAGTTATTGGGGCGCTAAATGGAAAGGTTTCTGGCACTTCTAAAGGTGAAGTTTATTTAATTTATTTAAATTCTGATTTGAGTGTTAAAAATTATTCTATTATTGGTTCTGATTTCCCAGTTTTAAATACTGGTTTAGATAGTGGGGATCTTTTTGGGGTTGGTGTTAAAAATATCGGGGATTTAGATGGTGATAAAGTTATTGATTTAGTTGTTGGTGCTAGCGGTGATGATGATGTTGTTAGTAATTCTGGTGCTTTTTATTTTATTTATCTAAATTCTAATGGGTCTGTTAAGGGAATTGATAAAATTTCCCAGAATGTTGGAGGATTGGGTGTAGTTTCACAGATGGAAGGTCTTGGAGATAGTATTGAATTGGCAAAGGATTTAGATGGTAATGGAGTGAGAGATTTATATGTTGGAGCACCAAATTCTGATATGGGGGGGACTAATAAGGGTTCATTAGGTATTTTTTATTTAGGTTCAACTGAATAATTTATTTATATCTTTATTTTGTTTTCATTTTTTTAGTTATTTTGTTAACTCAATTTTTATTTTTCACTATCATTTTGGAAAATGTGTTTAGGTTCGCTGTAACTATGTTTTACAGATTTGTAAAGCAAATATTTAAAAAGACTATTCTCTATAATTTAGTATAAATACAATTTATAGTGAAAATGAAAATTTCATTTTTGGCACATAGCTAAAATAAGTTTTCTTTTTTATTATATATTTATAGCTATACAACAAAAATGGACAGTATTATTCAAAACGCAGTAGCAAGTGCACAAGTTGAAAAACCAACAATGCATAGTAAAGATGATGAAGAACTTTTAGCAGTTTTAAAGCAACACCAAGCAAGAATTAAAGTAATTGGAGTTGGTGGAGGAGGAAACAACACACTTGAGAGAATTGATGAGATTGGAGTTGAAGGTGCAAAAACTATTGCAGTTAATACAGATGCTCAAGATTTAATTGATACTAAGGCTGATAAGAAAATTTTAATTGGTAAGGAATTAACTAGAGGTTTAGGTGCTGGTGCTGTTCCAAATGTTGGTGCGGAAGCTGCTAAGGAGTCTGAAGCTGATTTAAAGAAAGCGTTAGCTGATTCTGATATGATTTTTATTACTTCAGGAATGGGAGGGGGAACTGGAACTGGTGCTGCTCCAGTGATTGCTGAGATGGCTAAAAAGTCAGGTGCTTTAGTTGTTGGAGTAGTTACTGTTCCATTTGCTATGGAAGGAAGTAGAAGATATGAAAATGCTATGATCGGTTTAGAGAGAATGGAGAAACATGTTGATACTTTAATTGTAATTCCTAATGAAAAATTATTAGAGATTGCTCCAAATTTACCTTTACATACTGCTTTTAAGTTAGCTGATGAAGTTTTAACAAATGCTGTTAAGGGAATTACTGAATTAGTTACTAAGTCTGGTTTAATTAACTTAGATTTTGCAGATATTAAAACGGTTATGACTGGGGCTGGTATGGCTATGATTGGTTTAGGTGAGTCTGATTCAGAGAATAGATCAGAAGAGTCTGTTGAGAGAGCTTTAAATAATCCTTTATTAGATGTTGAATTATCTGGTGCTTCTGGTGCTTTAGTTAATGTGACTGGTGGTCCTGATATGACTTTAGAGGATGCTAGAAAGATTGTTGCAAAGGTTTCTGAAACTTTAGATGAAGATGCAAAAATTATTTGGGGAGCCCAAATTATGGATGATTTAAATAAGGTAGTTAAGACTATGGTTGTAATTACTGGGGTTAAGTCTGAGCAAATCAGAGGAAGAAAAAGAGTTGAAGAAATGAATGAGCAGTTAGATGCTGATTTAGGTTTAGAATTTATTCGTTAATGCGATGAATTTGTTGTGAAATTAAAAATTTCACAAGTTTTATTTTATAGTAGTTACATTTATAATTGAGTTTTTGTTTTTTATTTTTATGTTAGAGAATAAATTAAAGTCATTAGTTGTAAAAAATGATAATGGGAGTCCTAGTTTTGATTTATTAAATATTGGTTTAAAATCTGGAATTAAGAGAAATTCTAATTTTAATACGATTAAATTTTTAAGAGATATTTCAAATATGGATTTTAGTTTGTCTGATTATTCTGTTATTAGGTCAGGTATTTGTATTGATAATTTTTTATTTCCAGTTTATGCAGCTTTAAGAGAGGATGAGTGTTTAGAAATAGGGCCTATGCCAGGTTTATATAAATCATATGCTAAGCAACATGGATTAGATACGGAAAATTTACCTTTATTTTATTTAGGTTCATTTCATCGTTGTGTTGAGAGTTTATTTGATGAGGCTGAAAAACTTTCAGTTAATGGAAATTTTATTAATCATTTCAGTAAAGTTTATGATTTAAAGGATTTTTAATTTTAATTTTATTTTACTTCTAAGCCGTTGTCGGAACCAATTCCGACAAAACTTTATAAAGCATTATCTGTTAATTTTAGTATAATGGTTTCCAAAAGTATTTCTGATATGAAAAGAGTCTGGAAAGTTACAAAAAAACCTTCTAAAAAGGAGTATTTTTTAACTTTTAAAGTAGTAGTAATTGGTTTTGTTATTATAGGGATGATTGGATTTGTTATTGAGTTGTTATGGCAATTTTTATTAAAGGGGATTTTTAGTAGTTAAAAATGGATGAAGTAATTGAAAGAACAGCGGCTGTAGAAGCTGCACCTGAACATGAATTTTATGTTGTGAGAGCAGCATTAGGTAAAGAGGATAAGTTTTTAGATTCAGTTTGGAAGATGCTAGAAAAGAAGGAAAATCACGGAATTTATGGGATTTTTAGACCTGAAACTGTAAAAGGATATGTTTTTGCAGAGGCTGAAAGTTTAACTAAATTAGTTGATTCTTTAAGAGGGATTCCAAATTTTAAGGGTTGTATTCAAACTCCTATCCAATTTGAAGAAATTTCTAAGTATTTTGAAAAGGCATCAGAACAAGTTTTAGTTAATGAGAGAGATCTTGTTGAAGTTATTGCTGGTCCGTTTAAGGGGGATAGAGCAAGAGTTGTAAGAGTTGTGCCTGGAAAGGATGAAGTAGTAGTTGAACCTACAAATATGCCGGTTCCAATTCCTATTACTTTAAGTTTAGATGATATTAGAGTTACTGGTTCATCAGATGTTGAGGATAATGAAGAATGATTAAGAAATTAAATAAATTTGAAAAGTGTAGATTATTATCAGCTAGAGCTGGTGAGTTAGTTGAAGGAGATGAACCTAATGTTGAGACAGAAGAAGGTCCTAGATTAACAAAAGAGTGTGCTAAGTTAGCTGATCAAGAATTAGCTGAAGGAAAGTTAGATTTAGAAATTTATAGAAAATAATCTCTGATTATTTTTTGTTTTTGACAAGGTGTCTAAATAAATAATTTTTTTTTATTTTTATTTACAAATTATTTTACTTAGAATTATATTATTTTTATTTTAAACTACATTAGTTTATAAATTCTTATTATTTATTTTTATTATAATTAAAAATGAGATTAATTGAAAAAAATAATTTAAATTTTGAATTGATGATTGAAACATTAGAGGATTTGTGGGTTTTATCGCAGTTTATAGTTCCTTCTGATAAGGTTTTTGCAACAACTGAGCGTAAAGTTAAAATTGGTTCAGGGGATAAGGCAAAGCAAGTTAAGAAGATTATTTTTGTTGAGTTAGATGTAAATAAAACTAATTTTGATAGTTCAGTTTTACGAGTTTCGGGAGAGATTTGTAATGAGACTGAGTTTACTGCTGTTGGGCAAGCTCATAGTTTAAATTTTTCTGTTAATGATAAAATTAAAATTTTGAAAAAGTCAGTTTTAAAGTTTGAGGAGAAATTATTGGATAATGCTATTAATTCTAAAAAGTCTAAGAATTTTTTAGTTTTGTTTGATAAGGATGAATTGATTGCAGCGGAGTTTTCAGATTTTAATTATTCTATTTTATTTGATAAGAATGGTTTAGGTTCTAAAAAGTATCATTTAGAGGAGTTAAATGAGGAGGAACAAAAGTTTAAAATTTTGGAATCTTTTTTGAATCGTGATTATTCAAATATTATTTTTTCAGGTCCAGGAATATATAAGGAAAAATTGGCTAAATATATTAAGGATAAAACTGGGCAGAAAATAATTGTTTTTCCTTGGACTGATGTTTCAAATTCTGCGGTTGCAAAGTGTTTGAAAGGAGTTTCAAGTTCAGGTGTTTTAGAAAATTCACAACTTTCAAAAGAGTCTGATTCAGTTTCAAATTTATTATTAAATATTAATTCTGGTTCGAAGAATTGTTATGGTTATGATAATTGTGTTGAGTCAATTAATTCTGGAGCAGTTGAAACTTTATTAATTTCTACAAAATTAATTGAGAATAGTAAGGATGATGGAAATTATGCTGAGATTAATGATTTGATGAAATTAGTTGAACAATTAAATGGGGATTTAGTTATAGTTAATTCTAAAAATGAGTCTGGAAGAATTTTAGATGGTCTTGGTTCAATTGCTTGTATTTTAAGATATTAATAATTTAAAGGAAATTATTCATATTTTAAATATAGTAAAATTATTATGATTTTTATTTGTATTTAGAATTAATTAATTGAATTTGAAAAAATAATTTTTAAAAATTATTTGTTTAAAACCATACTCAAAAATCAAAAGATTTTTGGTCGCTTTTGAAAAATAAGTTTTGTAAACTTATTTGTTTAAAACCATTTCTTCAATGATTTTAGTCTTTAAAGCTGAGTGAGACATATATCCACCAAATGCTCTAGCAACAGTTTTTGAGGACTTGTTTAAGTTCTTAAATTGTCTGTTTGTCTTTCTTGGGATTCCTCTTAAAGGCTTTCCAGTAACTGCACATTTTGCAATTTGTCTGTTTCTTTGTACGTATTTTGTCTTAGTTCCGTTAATTGTTTTAACTTGAACTCTTGCTAATCTTCTACTTTTTAATTGTCCACTAACCATTTTGATATAATTTGTTTTGAGTCAAAAATTATTTTTTGACTTTCTTTAAGCATAAAATCAATAGATACAAATCGCTTTGAAACCTTATGATATCTTAATTTTATAATATAATAAATTAATTTTGGTTTATAAAGGTTATTATTTAAATTCTTTCTTTGCTAGTTCTAATGTTTTTTTGTAGTATTTTTTAAATAATATATATAGTGTAATAAATATTGTAATTAGTATTATTGAACCAGTAGTTTCAAACATTTTTAGGATTTTTTCAAAGTTTTCTCCGGTGTATCTTCCTAGGTAAAAAAATATTATTGACCAAATTGTAATTCCGATTGTGGTATATATTAGGTATGTTTTAGGTTTAATTTTGGAGATTCCTGCTGGAATTGATACTAGTGAATGAAATAATGGTAAATTTCTTCCAATTACAATAATAAAACTCCCATATCGTTTGAATAAATAATCTAATACTAATAATTGTTCATTTAATTTTTTTTTATTCATTGGAATTATTTTTTTTACAATGTTTTTTCCATATTTGTGAGCGATTAAATATAGGATATAATTTCCAAAAATGTTTGAAATAATTAATGTGGTTAGTAGTATAAATGGGTTTATGTTTAATGATATTGAAATAATTCCTGATGTAATCAAAATTAGTTGTGAGCTTGGAATTAAAATAATTCCATTTAATATTGATAAAATTATAAATATTATAAATATTTGAATTATCGATAAATTTAATAATTGACTGAGTAATTGGTCTAACATATTGTTGAATTATTTTTAAAAGTATATAAAGTTTTATTGTATTTATTTGTAAGAAAGATTTATTTTATTTATATTTTAGAATTAAAAAAATAAGGTTTTAAGGACTATTGTCCTTTGATGATCCCATATCCCATAATCTTCCATTTGTTTGTTCCAAATTGTTTGAAGATTACAACTCTATCTCCGTTAAATGCCATAACTGGTCTTTTTAATTTAACAGTTACTTGTTTAGGATTTACTTTTGAAACTACTCCTACTGTTGTTAATGAATTTACAATTAACATTAAAGGTTCATTTGGAACATTTGCTTTAACTTCGTGTTCTCCATCTGAGGTTGTGATTTTATCAAACATGTGTTGGTCGAATGTAATTTCTGTACATGGTTCAGGTAAAGTTCCTTTTAATCCTGCAATTTGTCCAACTAGACTATCAGTTTTAGTTACTGCTGGGTCTAATTCTGTCATAATTGCTACACTTCCACCTGGAATTGCTGAGTCTAATTTATCTTTATCTGACATTAAACCTTTAACAGTTGCCATAATTGGTTCGTATGAAATTTTACCGTGTTCTTGTTTCATTAAACCTGGTCTAATTTCAATATCGTCACCAACTTTAACTGTTCCTTCTTTAATTGAACCTCCTAAAACTCCTCCTTTTAGATTTGAGTAGTCATCACCAGGTTTGTTAATATCAAAACTTCTAACTACGTATAAACTTGGATCTTTTTTAGTTTCTCTAACTGGATCTTTGAATGTTATGTTAATTGCTTTTAATAATTCACTAATATTTGCTCCGTGTTGAGCGGATAATGGGATTACTGGTGCATTTTCTGCTACAGTTCCTTTTAAAAATTCTTGAATTTCTTTGAAATTTTCAATTGCTTCTTCCCTATTTACTAAGTCAACTTTGTTTTGGATTACAATAATATCTTTAATTCCTGCAATTTCTAATGTTTTTAAGTGCTCAATTGTTTGAGGTTGTGGACATTTTTCATTTGCTGCTACTAATAATAAAGCACAATCCATAATTGCTGCTCCTGAAATCATTGTTGCCATAAAGGACTCGTGTCCTGGAGCATCTACAATTGAGATGTTTCTAATTGGGTTTGCTTTTTTTAATTTTGTAACTAGTTTATCACCATCTTCAAAAATTGAAAAGTTAGTATATCCTAATTTAATTGTAATTCCTCTTTTTTTTTCTTCAGAGTGTGTATCTGTCCATTTTCCAGATAAAATTTTCGTAAGTGTAGTTTTTCCGTGATCTACGTGTCCTACGATTCCCATATTTAATGTAGGTTGAATAGGTAATTGTTTTGTCATAGTAAAAATAACTTGTATTTAATATATAAAGGTTTGGTGTAAATAGTTATTATCTATTAGTGTTTATTTTTATTTTTATTTTTATTTTACAAATATTTATATTATTTGTTTGAGATATTTATTTTATGAGTAATGAAAATAGTGGTGTTAATGATTCTAGAGTTTGGAATGCTGTAAGTTTTATTTGTTTAAATTCTGATGGAAATAAAGTTTTAATTTTAAAAAGGGCGGATGATGATGATTGTGAGCCAGGTAAGTGGTGTATTCCTGGAGGAGGTGTTGAGTCTGGAGAGAGTTTTGAACATTCTTTGTTTAGGGAAGTTTATGAGGAAACTCATTGTGAAGTTTTAGAGTATGATTATTTTAAATCAATTGTTGTTGGTTCTCGTCTTAGAGTAATTTATTTTTTTGGGTCTGTTGTTGATGAACTTGGAGTTAAGATGAATTATGAACATTCAGAGTTTAAATGGGTTGGATTTGATGAACTTTCTAATTATGATTTTGCTTTTAAGCAAGATGAATATTTAAAAGATTTTTATAGTGAGGTTGGAAAAGATATTGTTTCTGGTAATAGTTGTGGTGATTGTAGTGATTGTTTGAGTGATTGTTGTGAGTCTGATGGTTGTTGTAAGGATGAATAAAGTAACTATTGCTTTTCAAGGGGAGAATGGAGCCTATTCGGAGGAAGCTTTGATTAAGTTTTGTGAGTTAAATAGTATTAATTTTGAGACTAAAAATGTTTATTCTTTTAGAAAGTTATTTGAGGAAATTATTTCTGGGTGTGGTTTTGGAATGGTTCCTATTGAGAATTCTAATGCTGGTTCCGTAGTTGCTAATTATGATTTGTTTTCTGAGTTTGCTGATGAGGTTGAACTTGTTGGTGAGTTTAAGTTACCTGTTAATCATAATTTGTTAGTTAAGTCTGGGACTAAGTTGTCTGATATTAAGAAAGTTTATTCTCATCCTCAGGCCTTGAGTCAGTGTTCTAATTTTTTGGAGAAAAATGGGATTGAGGCAATTAGTTTTGGAGATACTGCAGGTGCTGCGAAGTTTGTGTCGGAGACTGATGAAGCTCAAGTTGCTAGTTTGAGTTCTGTTTTGTGTAGTGAGATTTATGGTTTAGATGTTTTGAGTGATGATGTTAAGAATGCTGATGATAATACTACTAGGTTTTTTTTGGTTAAGAGAAAAGGTTTAGAATTTAATTATGATTTGACTAAGAGTAATAAGTCAACTATTTTTTTTAGAACTCGGGATTTTGCTGGTGCTTTGTATAAGTGTTTAGGGGCTTTTGCAACTAATGGTTTTAATTTGACAAAGATTGAGAGTCGTCCTAGTAAGGTTAAGAAGTTTGATTATGTTTTTTTTGTTGATGTTGAGTCTGATTTGACTGGGGATGTTGCGGAGAAGTGTTTAGAGGAATTAAGTTTTTTTGCGAAGGATGTTAAAATAGGTAGATATTATTCTAGGGAATAATATTTATTTTTGTTTATTTTAACTTTTTAAAACTCTCTAAATTATCAGAGAGTTTATCCATTTTTGAGACAATGTCTCTTGGAGGAAAATTTTGTGAAGAATTCACAAAGTTTTCCACCACTTTTTAAAATTAGTTTTATTTTCTAAATTAAATGTTTCAAATAGTTGTGGTGTAATAATTATTTGTTTTTCTTTTTTAGCATATTCTAATAGTCTTTCAACCGGTTCACGCCAGGGGTGATAACTTAAGTCGAATTTTCCCCAGTGAATTGGCATTAATTTTTTTCCTTTCAAATCCATATGCGCTTTTAAGGTTTCATTTGGAAACATATGAACTTGTGGCCAGTGTTTTGAATAAGCTCCATTTTCAATCATTGTTAAATCAAATGGTCCATATTTATTTCCGATTTCTTTAAATCCTTTAAAATATCCACTATCTCCACTAAAATATATACTTTTATTATTTATTTTAATTACCCAACTTCCCCAAAGGGTTTTGAATTGATCAGTTAATTTTCTTCCTGAGAAGTGTTGCGCTGGAGTGTATGCAAACATTGTTTTTTTAGAAATTACTTTTTCATCCCACCAATTAAATTCTGTAATTTTTTTAGCTTTAACTCCCCATTTTACTAGATGGGATTTCACTCCAATTGGAACTAAAAAATGTTTTACTTTTTCACTTATTTTTTTAATTGTTTTATAATCTAAATGGTCGTAATGGTCGTGAGAAATTAAAACATAATCAATTTGTGGTAAGTGTTTTATTTTTAATTTATTTTCATATTTAAATCCTTTTGGACCTACAAATTGAAATGGTGATGCTCTTTTTGAAAACACTGGGTCAGTTAGAATATTTAATTCTTGAGATTGAATTAATACAGATGAATGCCCAAACCAAGTAATTTGTGTATTTTCTTTATTTGGATTTTCAATATATTTAGAATTTAATTTTGGATTTTGAATTTTTTTTCTTGGGATTTTATCTTTTTTAAATATAAAAAATTCTAAAATTCCTGTAAATGAGCTTTCGTTTTTATTTCCTAAAATTGTTTTTTCAATATTTTCAAATTTATCTTTAAATTTTATTTTTGTTGCACCAAAAACTGGGAGAGTTTCTGTTATAAGTAAAATTAAAAAAATTAATGTGAAAAATATTAATATAATTAACATAATTAATTCCATATTATAGAATTTATATTTCTGTTTATAAAACCTCTTTAATATTATAAAATATTTTATTTAAAATTTAAATTTGTATTTTATTAATATTTTAATTTAGTATTTTTGGAGAAAATTATTCTCCTCTTAATGCTACAACTGGATCTTGAGCTGCTGCATTTTTAGCAGGGAAATATCCACTTACCATTCCAATTAATATTGAAAATAATAAACTTCCAAATATAATTTTAAAACTTATTAAACTCCATAAACTAATTCCTTCAATTTTAGAAAAATATATAATTGCAATTCCTGCGATAATTGCGAAAAATAGTCCAATAGCTACACCAATTACTCCTCCTGCTAATCCAAGAAGTCCTGAGTTTAATAGAAAAATATGTTCAATGTCTGAATCTTTTGCTCCAATTGCTTTCATAATTCCAATTTCTTTTGTTTTTTCAATTACTGATGTATACATTGTATTTGCAACACCTACTGAACCTACAACAATTGAAATACTTGCAAACCCAACTAGAACCCAAGTTACTACATCTACAATTTTATTAATAAATCCTAAAGCATCTTCTTTTCCACCTAAATTATAATTTTGTGAGTCTGGATTTGAATCTCTAAATTTGTCTAATTGTTTTGTCAATTTTTCTTTGGCATCTTTTGTTGAATATAAATTATTAAATTTAATCATAATTGAGTCATAAACATCACTTTTTAAATTTCCATATTCATCATATTCTTCGTAGTTTTCTTCAAGTTCAGCTATTTCTTCTTTTAATTCTTTAACATCTTGAAAACTTACATATCCATTAGTAAATGAGAATCCTAAAAAATCATTTGAGTCATAAATTCCAACAATTAATAATTGTTTTGAACCAAATTCTATATAGTCGCCAATTGTTGGTTTAAAATCTTCGGGGAATGATTCATTAATGTAATCTTTTGATAATAAAATAACTCCATTATCATCTTCATTTAAAATTCTTCCATCAGTAATTGTTATTTCATTAAATATTTCAAAATTTTCTAAATCAACTCCTTTTACTGATAAATCATATTCTTCACCAAAATAATTTGCTTTTGAATACATACTAATTTCTCTTGAAACTTTATCAATGAATTTTACATCTTGTAAAAATTCATAGTCTTGGTATGTGATTTTAGTATTTTGAGGTATTTGTTCTTCTGACCAACTATAACCTGCTGTTAAACTATATATTCCAATTCCTGAACTTCCTAATTTATTTTGAACTTCGTTATTAATTCCTTCACCAAAACTTAAAATCATTGTAACTGATGCTACAGCAATAACAATTCCGATAATAGTTAGCCAACTTCTAAGTTTAGCATTTTTTAACATTCCAAAAGCAATTTTAAGTTTTTTTAGTAATTTCATTTTTTATTTTTATTCTATTTTATTATTATTATTTTTATTTTTTTATTTTAATTTATTGTATTTATATCATTTTAATTTCTAAAATTCTATTGTGCTACTTTTCCACCGATAAATCCAAATAACATTCCAATAAGTCCTCCAAATATTATACCAATAATTCCGAATATGTAACCAAATAATTTAAATGAATTTTCAAAATCTTCGTTACCAAAATTTTCAGATTCGGATTCAAACTCTGATTCTGATCCAATTACAAATTCATCTTCTTGATTTGAATTATCTTTTAGATTATTATAATCCTCAGAATCTATATTATTTAATACATCATCAAAACTTGAACTAACAAACATAGTTAATATAAATCCAATAACTCCAATTAGTAAACCTAAACTTAATCCTGCGTAACTTGGTTTAATATTTTTAGATTCATTTTTTTTAGCTCTGTATCCAGCGAATCCATACATTAATAATGTTATAACTCCACTTAGTAATCCAAAATAAATAGCATATTCAAAATAAAAATCCATTGTGTATAATTGGTCTTCAATTATTAATATTGCTAATAAAATAAAAAATGGAATACTGATTATATCAAATAATCTAATAATTAAATGTTCAGTAGTTTGATTTTTCTTTTGACTTGTGTTCTGAATTTTTGTTTTATTTTGTTTTTGGGGTTTTTTTTCCATTTTAATTATGTTTATATTTTTTTTGTCTTTTGTTTCTATAAAGGTAAATTCCAATCCCGATAATTAATAATGCTGTGATCATATATGTTTTAGTATTTGAACTTTCTGATTTTGGTTCATCTGAAAAAAGTGCTTTATCTTGTAAATTAACTTTTACTGTTTTCATAGCTGATTGTCTTTTTCCTGTTGTGTCAGTATATTCGATAACTAAATTTAATTGGTTTTGTTTATTTAGTTGATTTAAATCAAATTCAAATCTTCCAAATGCTCCTTTTTTAATATTTCCAATTACTTTTGAATCAGATGAAATTGTTTCATAATTATCTTGTTCTGGAACTTTAATTACAACTGAACTTGCTAAGTTTGATCCAATGTTTGCAATTGAAAATGTTACTGAGTTTATAGTAGAATCTTTTTGAGAAATTTCAAAGTCAGTTTTTCCTCCAACGTAAATTCCTGCTTTTGAGACAACTTCTCTTCTTTTTTGATTTTCAATTGTTCCAGCGTCTGTAATTGTTTGTAAACTTTCTACATCGTCGTATTCAACTGTTAATTCTAGTTTGTATAATTTTGGTTCAGTGTTTAAATCTGATACAACTTGAAATGATAAAATTTCTTCTTCACCTTTTTTAATTCTATCAATATATTTAAAGTTTCCAGATCCAACTGGTAAAATAATGTCGTCTTGGGATTGCCATGAAAATTTAATATTTTCTAAATCTGATTTTCCGACATTTTTAATTCCAAAATTAATTAGTGTTTTTTCTCCAGGGATTAGTGAATCGACTGATATTGATGAAATTTCAGCATTTGCTTCTGAGTTTACTTCAACTAAAAATTCTTTAATATTTTGAACTCCATTATTGGAAATTCCGATAATTTTAATTGGGTAGTTTCCTTCACTTACATCTTCAGATACTCTTGCTTTAAATTTTAAAATTTGGGCAGATGTTCCACCGGCATTAGCCAAAATTTTACCTAAGTTATATTCTCTTTGTTCTGATTCAAATAGTGTGAATGGGTAGTTATCTTCAAATCTTACTGAGTAACCTTCAACTGATGTCCCTCCTAAGTTTTCAACACTAATTCTTACTGTTACGATTTCTCCAGCTTTTACTGGGTCTGGATTTTGATTTAAAAGTTTTAAACTTACTGCTCCAGGAGTTGTGTTAGCAAAACTTAGATTTAATGTTAATGTTAATATTAACATTGTTATGAATATTTTTATTATATTATTTTTTTTCATTTTTTATATTATTTTTATTTTATTTTATTTTTGTTTGAACATTATTTATGTGATCTTTAATAATTTTACCATCTTTGATTTCAACAATTCTTTTTGCGTATTTTGCTAAATTTAAGTCGTGTGTAATCATAATTATGGTTTTTCCTTCTTTGTTTAATTTTGTTAATATTTCTAAAACATCTTTTCCAGTTTTAGAGTCTAGGGCTCCAGTTGGTTCATCAGCTAATATGATTGATGGATTTGCAACTAAACTTCTAGCTATGCTTACTCTTTGTTGTTGACCTCCAGATAATTTACCAGGAGTATGGTTTTTTTTATCTGATAGTCCAACAAGTTTTAATACTTTATCAATGTAGATATCAGCAGTTTGAGATTCAAAGTCTAAAAATTCTAATGTTAGAGCAATATTTTCTTTTGCTGAGAGTCTTGAAATTAAATTATATTGTTGAAATATAAATCCTACTTCTCTACCACGAAAATTTGCTAGTGTATCTTTATCTAAATCTTTTACTTTTTGATTTTTTAAAAACACTTCCCCAGATGTTGGTCTATCTAATACTCCCATCATATTCATAAGAGTAGATTTTCCAGATCCTGAACTTCCAACGATTGCAACAAATTCTCCTTGATTAATTTTTAAGGATACATTGTTTAGAGCGTAAAGTTTTTCACCACCCATTTCATAGATTTTTGAAACTTTTTTTAACTCTAATATGGATTGATTTTTGTCCATACTATATTTACTTGAATTATGTTTATAAACAAAATGTATCAAACTTCTATTTTAGAAATTAGTTTGGATAAATTACAAATTTATTTAAATGGTTTTAATTTAATATTTGTATGAGTAATTTATCAATTAATAATTTAAATGAATCTTTGGGTGAAAATTTGCTAGTTAATTCTACATTAAATGAGTCAACTAATTTTTCTTTTGTTAATTTAAAATTGGAGATGGTGAATGAAATTATACATAGTTATAGTTCGATTGAATCTTGGTTTTATTTATTGTTGATGTGTGGTTTTATTTTTTTATCTTATAAGATATTTTCAGAGTCTAAAAAAATAAATACTTTTATTGGGTCAGAAAATTTGGAGGCATTTTATACTTCTTTTTATTTTTATTTTTTATTATCAATTATTTCGTTTTCATATTATGTATTAGTTATTTTTAATAGTTTTATTAATTTATCAATTGATTTTAATTTTTGGAGTCTTATTTTAATGTTAATATCTTTTGTATCTTTTGCATGGATTGCTAGAACTTATTTATTATTTTCAATTTTATCTAAATTTTATGATTTAAAGTCTAATTCGAAAAGTTCTAAAAACTTTTTTTTATTTTTAAATAGTGTTTTGATTTTTGTTGATTTTATTGTAACTATTATTTTGTTTATGATTAGTGAGTATTTATTTGTAGTTTATAATTTAGTTTTATTTGGAGGATTTATTTATTTAGTTTCTGAGAAGGGAAATTTTAAAAAAATTTTAAAGCAAGTTCCTTATGTTACAATTATTTTACTTTTATTTTTAAGGTTTGTAAATTCTTTTGATTTTTTCTTTGAGGATTTATTACCAATTATTTACTTTGAATTAATTATGAATTTATTTCATTTTATTATTTATGCTTATATTTATTTTAAGTTATTTGGTTGGAGAAAAAAATTTGAAAAATGAGTATGAAATCTGTTAAACGGCGTTCTAAGTTAGAAGTTAATAGAGATATATTGTTGGAGGTTAAAAAGTCAGGGAATAATATTTCTCCAACTAATTTGATGAGAAAGTCTAATTTATCTTTTGGGATGTTTGAGGAGTATATTTTTGAGTTAGAAAAAAAGAATTTTTTAGTTAGAAATGAGGTTAGTAAAAAGTCTTCAAGATTTGTTTATAGTTTAACTGATATTGGTGTTAATTTTTTAAATAGGTTTGATGAGTTTAGGGAGTTTTTAGATGAGTTTGGTTTTTGATTAAAATTTATTCTAGTTTGATTTTCAAACTATCTTTTTGTTAATTATTTATGTTTTGTTTTGTTATTTATTTTGTAATTTTTTATTTTATTTTTTGATACTTTAATGTTATTTTATTTTTGAGTTAATAATATTTAAGATGTATTTTATTTATTTTATTTTTAAAATGTTAAATAAATTATTTAAAAAAAAACATGTTTCAGATGAATCTTTATCAGAAATTAAAAGAATCATTATTGAGAGTCATAAACTATCTGAGGATAGACATATGTTACATTTAGAATCTGTAAAATCTAAGGAACAATTAAATAGTGAAAAATCTATGACTAAGAGATTAGAAAAAGAGAATGCTGATTTAAAGAAGATGTTAGATAAGGCTTTAAATAATAATGAACTTTTAATTAATAAAGTTGATGTTAAAAAAGCTGCAGCGAAAAAAATTGCAACTAAGGCTGCTAAGACTGTTTCAGCTGATGATGAAAAATTATTAGCTAAGAGTATTGGTATGATGAAAGATATTAAGTCTAAGTTAACTACTGCTGAAAAGACAAATTCAAAAGTTAAGGCTGAAGTTTCAAAATTAAATAAAAAAGTTGTAGCTAAAAAAGCCCCAGCTAAAAAGGTTGTTAAAAAAGCACCTGCTAAAAAAGTAGTTGCTAAGAAAGCTCCTGCTAAGAAGGTTGTTAAAAAAGCACCTGCTAAAAAAGTAGTTGCTAAGAAAGCCCCTGCTAAAAAAGTAGTTACTAAAAAAGCAGTAGCTCCTAAGAAAAAAGCTGTTAAGAAATCAACAGGTAAAAAAGTAACTGCTTAAAGTTACTCTAATTTTTATATATAATTATTTTATATAATTATATTTACAATTTTAATTATAGTTATAAAGTATATTTTTTTGGTTTAATTTTTATTGTTTAAATTATTTACTTTTAGTTACAATAAACTTTTAATTAATGGGTTTACAGATTTTTTATATGAAAGATAAAATTCAAGTTGTTATTTTATGTGGTGGGAAGGGAACGAGGTTTCTTCCAGTTACTGAAAATATTCCAAAAGTTTTAGTTGAAGTTTGTAATAAGTCTGTTTTAGAACATAAATTGGAGGCTTTAGTTGATATTGCGTCTGAAATTATTTTAGTTGTTGGGTATTTAAAAGATAAAATTATTGATGTTGTTGGAGATAGTTATAAGGGAATTCCTATCAGGTATGTTGAGCAAACTGAGCAACTTGGAACTGGACATGCTTTAATGTGTTGTAAAGAGTTATTGGATAAAAAATTTATGGTTTTAAATGGAGATGATATTTATTCTGTTTCTGATTTGGAGTCTTTGGCTGATTGTGAGTTTGGTATGCTTGGTATGGAGGTTAGTAATCCAAGTAGTTTTGGAGTTTTAAAAATTGATAGAGATGATAATTTAATTGAAATTATTGAGAAACCTGAAAATCCACCGAGTAATTTAGTTAATATTGGAGTCTATATGTTTACTCCAGATATTTTTAATTTTAAGTTAGAGTTAAGTTCTAGAGGTGAGTATGAAATTGTTGATTATTTAAATTTTTTAATTAAAAATGGAGCTAGTGTTAATGTTGTTCCAACTAATTTTTGGTTACCTGTTGGGAATCCTGATGAGCAAACAAAAGCAGAGGAGGTTTTAAAATGCTCATTTTAAAAACAATGTTTTTAGAAATTGATGTTCACGCCAACACAATGGTTGTCGGAACATTTTTTTCACGAGGTGAAAAATAATGTGTGGAATAATTGCTAGAATTTCTAAGGATTTAAGTCCAATTAAAACTTTAAAGGGTTTAAAGTTTTTAGAGTATAGAGGTTATGATTCTTATGGTGTTTTGTTACATAAGTTAGGTTCAGATGAAGTTGTTTCTAAAAATATTTCTGAGTTGTCTGAGTTTGAGTTAGATAGATTATCTAAATTTGAGTCTAATGTTGAAATTGGTCATACTCGTTGGGCAACTCATGGTGGAGTTACTAAGGAGAATGCTCATCCTCATTGGAGTTGTGATAAAAAGTTTTATGTTGTTATGAATGGAATTATTGAAAATTATTTAGATATTAAATCTGATTTGAAAAATTGTGGTGTTGAGTTTAATTCTGAAACTGATACTGAGGTTTTACCACATTTATTTTCTAAGTATTTTAAGGATACTGGGAATGTTGAAAATGATTTACTTTTAACAAGTAAGAGAGTTTTTGAAGATTTAAAGGGGGAATTTTCTTTTGTTGTAAAGTATGAAAATTGTATTTTAGCTTATAAAAATATTAATCCTATTGCTATTGGAGTTTGTGATGATGAGTTATTTTTATGTTCTGATTCTGGTTTAGTTCAAAATAATTCTGATAAGTTTTATGTTTTAAATGATGGAGAGGTTTTAGTTAGTTCAATTAGTGAGAATAATATTAGTTCACATTTTTATTGTGATTTTAAAGAGTTTTCTCCTGAGTTTAAGGAGTCAGTAAAATCTGAGTGTGATGATGAGAATTCTTTTCCAACTTATATGGAGAAAGAAATTTATGATCAAAAAAATTTAAGAAGTATTATTACAAGTGAGAATTTATCTTCTATTAAGTATTTAAAGAATGCTTTAAGGAATGGGCGTAAGTTAGTTTTAACTGCCGCTGGAACTAGTTATCATGCTGCTTATGTTATGCATTATGAACTTTTAAAGCATGGAATTATGTCAAGTATTATTTTAGCTAGTGAGTTACAAAATTACACTAAAGTTATTTCTGATTCAATTATTGTTGTTTTGAGTCAGTCAGGTGAGACTGCAGATTTGATTTATCCGTTGCGTGAGCTAAGGGATAGTAATGAGATTTTTACAATTACTAATACTGCTAATTCAACTTTAGCTCGTTTTGCAAATAGAATTATTTTATTAAATTGTGGGCGTGAGGTTTCTGTTGCTTCAACTAAGGCTTTTTCTGCTCAAGTGTTTGTTTCTCATTTATTGAATTATGAGTTGTGTGGAAAGGAAATTAATGATGATTTAACTTTTTATGAAAATGAGTTTGATAGGTTTATTGGAAATTGTTTAAATATTTTGGATGATGTTTGTGAGAAATTTTATTCAGCTCCTGATTGTTTTTTTATTGGGAGAAATGAGTTTCATCCTTTTGCTTTGGAGGGAAGTTTAAAGTTAAAGGAGGTTAGTTATATTCATGCTGAAGGTTTTGCGGGGGGAGAGTTAAAGCATGGAACTTTGGCTTTAATTACTGATGGTGTTCCTGTTGTGGTTTTAGGGAATTGTGATGAGATTGTGTCAAATGCTATTGAGATTAAAACTCGTGGTGGTGTTTTGATTGGAGTTAGTTCAGTTGAGAATGAGGTTTATGATTATTTTGTTAAGGTTCCAGAGGTTTTTGAAGATATTTTTGGAACTATTGTTTTGCAGTTATTAGCTCTTAAGATGGCTGAGAGGTTAGGGTTGAATCCTGATAAACCAAGAAATTTAGCAAAGTCGGTGACTGTAAAATGAGTGAGTTAAAGGTTTGTGAAGTAAAGTCTTCAGGTTTTAGAGTTTGTGTTGAGAGAGGTGGGGAGGATGTAGGTCATGCGTTTTTATATTTGATGAATAATGATATTCATAAGCGACCTTTTGGGTTTGTTGAGGATGTTTTTGTTGATGAGAGTTATCGTGGAGATGGTTTGGGTAAGGAGTTAATGAATAAGATTGTTGATTTGGCTAGGGAGAATAATTGTTATAAGATGATTTTTACTTCAAGGTTTGTAAAGGAGAGATTACATAGTTATTATGAAAAACAAGGATTTACTAAGCACGGGTTTGAGTTTAGGATTGATTTTGATTAATTAATTTCTTTAATAGTTTTGATTTTAAGAAAACTTTATAAACTGGAGTTGTTTTATTTTTAGTACGATGGCGGTTATTCCAAAAACGAAAACAACAAATCAAGTTCTATTTGATACTATCAGAGATTTAAAAAAATTATCTGTAACATCAGGTGTTGGTACTTGGAAAGCAGTGGCTAAGGTTTTAGCAGGGTCTGCGAGTCAAAGAGCACAAACAAACTTATCCAAAATTAGTAAGTATACTAAAGGTGGAGAAGTTGTTATTGTTCCTGGAAAGGTTTTAGGTGAAGGTATTTTATCTAAGAAGGTTACAGTTGTAGCATTTAACGCTTCATCATCAGCTATTAAGTCAATTGAGGCTGCTGGTGGTAAGTTTGTAACAATTAAGGATTATATTTCAAAGAATCCTAAAGATAAACCAGTTATTTTAAAATAATTGATTTATTTCAAGAAATTTGTTTACAAATTTCTAATCCGTTGTGAAAACAATGTTTTCACAAAGTTTTATTAAATTAATACATATATATTAACGAAGTGGAGCAGTTAGGAGTGCTCGCCGGGCTCATAACCCGGAGGTCAGTGGTTCAAATCCACTCTTCGTTATTTTTTCAATTCTATTCAAAATTTTCACGAGTGAAAATTTTTCTATCTTTGAATAACGAAGAGTTCCTTTTCACCACTGACCTCCTCCGGAGACTCAGTGCGACCGTGAGCACATTGTACTCACTCGAAAAATCTTCGATTTTTGAGGAAATTTTGAACAATGTTCAAAATTACTTTCAAATCCAATAATATAGCTTAATTTTACTGTCTATTTTCCGTTAGTTTTTTATATAATCAGAATATTTACTAATTAGTTATGAAAAAAATCAGTTATAAACAATTTTATTTTAGGATTTCAATTTTTATCTTGTCTTGTGTATTTTCAATTTATTTTTTATTTTTTATAATGTTAGATGATAACCAATTTAATTCAAATGTAAAATTAATTAATACTACTGATGCTAATTTAAATATTAACTTTCTAAATGATAAAACTTATTATTATGGGGAATTTTTAGATTTTACAGTTGAATTTCCTACAGATAAAATAAATGCGTCTGTATATTTCATCTCATTAGACTTTTCAAGTAAAAACTATAAATTAGCAAAAAAAGTTGATGAAAATTTATACCGATTAATTTTAGAACCTAAAGACTCAGAGATTAAAGGATTTAATTTATCATTTGTTTTAACAAATTCTTCGGGTCAGTTTAAGATTATTCAAGAATATGGACTAACACATTTTAGAAGGTATGAAATTCCCTTCGAAATTTTCACATTACAAGCTATTCTCTCGGCAATTTTTGTATTTATAGTTGTTTATTCATTTTTAACTAGTTTTTTTATACAATTTAGATTATTTATTACAAAAACAAATGATAAGGCTTATTTTAAAAATTATAAAGAAATATTCTTATTTTATGAATTTTTATCATTTATTTATTTTTTTGTATCAATTTCATTTATGGGATTATTATTTATATATTCTTTAGTTAGTAATGAAAGTATATTAACTCTGTTTATTGTTCTTTTGATTTTTTTTATAGTTTTTGTAATATTAACTATTGTATATTATAGTTATAATTTGGAGATTGATAGGTTTAAAAATTTTAAATTTAATCTAGTTTTAGTTTTTATATCTTATTCATTTATTGTGATTATGATGTTTTCACAAAAAAATCTATTTTTAATTTATATTATTTTTTTATTTTTATTAATTTACTTTGTAAATATTATTTTTGACTTTAAATTTAAAGATAACTTTATACCATTTATACAAAAAAATAAAATAACTATTTTTTCATTTTTAAGTTTAATTTTTATAGGACAATTTTTACAACCTATTTTTTATCCACAAGTTATTTCATTAAATGAAGAAGTTTCAAAGATTATTTATGACGATGAGAATAAGATATTCTATAAAAAAATAGATGCTTTTGTAGAAATTGAATTACCTTATTATCCGATTGGATTTGATTCAACCTCCACTAATAAGGTATCAATA
>AYRE01000023.1_pt1 | contig 26668 bp, 19 predicted proteins | sample 183791 | NCBI WGS metagenome assembly AYRE01 (sample SAMN02391470, study PRJNA226580) | bioreactor metagenome | isolation source: day 6 sample from continuous culture bioreactor with low C:N ratio... | place: Germany: Bremen | reverse complement strand
TATGTTGAACCAAGTTTTGCAACTTCCAATTTTTCATTACTACCAACTTCAAATAAAATTTTTGGGAACAATTTTCCTGGATTAATAAATTGGTGGAATATTAGTTTAACTTCTTATGAAATTAAAAATATTTCATACGTTATCTCTACAAATTCAACTACAACAATTGATAAAACTTTTATTGTGGGATTCCAATAATTAATTATTCATATAATATTTAAATTATTTAATTATAATTAAAATTTAATGTATTAATATAGAAATTAATCTATCTTAACGCTTAATTATTTATAATTTTCATTTTTCATTTACTTATCAGTAGTCCTAAACAAATTTATAATCAAATGTAGCGAATTTAAATAAATATTATTGAAAATGGAGATAATTAAAAAATATATATTATTCATTGCAACTTTATTAGTTCTATCAAGTGCATCTTTTGCTGCAAATGAACAAGTTAGAGTTCAATTTAATGAATTTGTAACACAAGAAATTCGATACGACCCATTAACTACTGGTTCAAGTGGTAAATGGTTTGGTGCAAATGAGAATCAAACAATTTATTCTTTAAATGGAAATATTGTTGTTTCAAACCAAAATCCTAATCTGAAAACAATTTCAGATATTTATGTATTAATTGAAAATTCAGAGGATATTTCATTACCTACTAATTCCGATGGTAGAACTGGATCTTGGATTTCAAATAATGTAAGTTCTGGGTCAATTTTATTACACATTCCAGAATTATTAACAGGTGAAAATAGTACTTGGGTGTATACAATTAATGATACAAATGTTATTCCTCCTGTTGATTTAGCAGTTAGTTACTCAGGAAGTAAAATTTTAGCAGGAGATCCTTTTACAGTTGTAGATACTTTAACTAATAACTTTAATAATGCATCTTTTCAACAAACATGTATTTATGATATTAATTTAACTCAAACTCTAGTTCCAGTAAATTTCTCAGGAACTTACTTTGATTTTAACTTTGTTCCAGGATCAATTGCTGGTTCAGATAGTGGAAATGTAACTTATAGTCCAGATAATCAAACTCAATCTTGGGATGTTTTAGGTGGTGGATGTTTAAATAAGGCAGTTTCAACTGATGTTAACTATAGTATTATATCTCCATTAAATGTTCCTAGTAGTAAACAATATGATTTTTCAAATACTAGATTAGAATACTCATTAAATGAATCTATCTCCCATTTAAGAGTTAAAGAAATTAAAGCTGTTAGTGAAGCTGAAGTAACTTTTGATAAAGCAACTTTACCAATTATTAATAATAATTCAATTGTTTGGAATGTGACAGGTAGGTTAACAACTGTAGCTGATATTACATATAATTTAACAAGTTTAACTTTATGGGTTTCACAAAGAAATGTGAATGGTTCTTTTACAGATCCAAATACTGTTGATGTAGATACTGAAGATGCTACTCCATTAAAAGTAAATTACTTTCCAAATGTATTAGTTAATTCAACTCAATTTTGGACAAATCCTGATTGGAACTTTAATTATACTGATGTTCCATCTCCTATTGTTTGGATGGACGTAAATTTTTCAATTCATGATGATGGAGCACAACTAATTGATAGAAGTGTTTCAAAAGCTGGAAATGATATTTATATTAAAGAATTATATTTAATTATTGGTTATTGGTTAGAAATTGAAAAAAATATTACTTCAATTGGAACAGATCAATATAGAATTAAAATTGATGTTCATAATAAAGGTAATCAAGTAACTCCTGCTGGAGCGATTGTAACTATTTATGATTTTGTTCCATCTGAATTTAATATTATTGCTGGTCCAACTTTCCAAACATCTCCTTGGTATACGACTGCAAGTTCAAATAATAGTGTTTCCGGAGATTATAATGGAACATTACATCAATGGGCTTTAACACCAAATACTTCATTAGGAACTTCATTCGCAGCTGGTTCTGCAAAGAATGAAAACACTACTTGGAGTGCAACTTTTGATGTTCAAGGGACTGGTGATTATACTTTATTAGATGTATTTATTACTGGGTTGGACCCTCAAAAAGTAGATGGTGCTGGTGGAACTAAGTCTGTTGTAGTTTCAGAAGTATTAGATAGAATTAAATCTGTTGAAGGTATTTTCGCAGTTGTTGCAAGTGTTTTATTACTACTTGGTTTATTATTATAATTATATAATAAAAATAATTTTTTAAAATATGAAAAGACATAATCTATATAAGGGAATTTTGACAATAATTATGTCTATTTTTTTTATGACTTCTGTTTTTGGTGCTGTTGAAGTTTTTTCTAAATATGATACAACATTAAAAATTAATAATGATAATACTATTGAAGTAAATAAATCTTTAAGTTTAAAAAATGTTTATGATGTAGGTATTGTTCCAGGTCAAATTGAATTTAAAATTGGTAAAGGGACTGATGGGAGTATTGCAAATATTGATGTAGTTGATGTAATCGCAGTTGATAGATTTGGAACAGAAATTAAATCTCAAATTAGACAATCAAAAGATTTTTCTGTAATTATTTTAGATGTATATTATCCATTATTACCTGGTTTTGAATATAGTTTTGATTTATACTACAAATTATCTTATGAACCTGGTGGAATTTTTTTTAAAAGTTTACAAATTCCAATTCGAGAATCAACAATTCCTATTGAAAATGGTATATTTACTGTAATTTTACCAGATAACTTTCATTTTACATATATTGATACGGAAGATAAAGTAGCAACTGTTGAAGATAATATGGCTGAATGGGAAATTAAAGATAATTATCCAAAATCAGTAGCTTTTGAATATTCATATATTCCAATTAGTATTGGTGGATTAAAAGGAAGTTATGTATTTTGGATTATGATTAATTTATTTTTAGTTTTATTCCTAGTATATGAAGTTAGAAAAGAAATTAAACGGATTAGATCAGAAGAGCAAGAAGTTACGGAGAATTAAAATGACATTTAATTTTAATTCTATTAATCTTAAATTAAGTTTATTTTTAAGTTTATTTTTATTTACCTTTAATTTAGGATTTTCAGTTGATCCGATTATATCTATTGATGAAAATTTAGTTATTAATTATTTAGATACTAGTTCTTCAAGAGCCTCTATTGAAACTTCCGGTATTTTAACTTTATATAATCCTTCTTTAACTGACACTATTTATGAATTTTCTATCCCTTTAAGTTTAGATGCTTTAATTGGATTTAATAAAATTGATATTGATAACTCTTCAAATAAATTCAGTTTTGGATTTAACAAAATTAAAGGACAAATTATTAAGCCAAATGAAACTGTTAAAGTTGGTTATACAATTTATGGTATTGTAAATTATGATATTAAAAATCTAACAGTTGATAAAAATTTATCAATTTTGGAATATTATTCTGAAGGTTTTGATTTATTATCTAATGTAATTGTTAATGTTCAAAAAGCTAATCGTGAAGGTGGTAGAGGAGATATTAGTGGAAATTATACTTATGAATCTGGTTCAGAGACTCAATCTGACAGATTAGTTTCTACAACTATTAAAAATCCAACAAATTATAATTATAATTTAGAGGAATTAAAAGTTTATAGGACTCAAAGTTCTCAACCTTATTTTACAGAAAATGATTTAGTTAAAACTTATAAAAATTTAACTTTAACACCTTATTATGAAAAATCTTTAGATTTTATGGATTTAGATTCAACTGATTTTTCAGTTTATTGGGTTTCACAAAATATTTTTATTAATTATTTTATTAATAAAAATATTTCTTTTAAAATTAATGAATACTCTCCAGATTCAGGAGGTTCAGGAGGATCATCAAGTTCTGGGAGTGGAAAATTTTTTAAACCAAATTCAACTCAAATCATTGTTAAAAAAACAACTGATAAAACTTTAATTTCATCTGGTGAAGAATTTACTGTAACTTTAAGAGTTGTAAACATTGGTAGGAATAAAATTAATAATTTAGAATTATTTGATATTGTTCCAAGTGATCACGATATTAAAGATGTAACAAAAGGTGTAAAAATTGAAAACGGTTCGAATTTAAGATTTGAAATTGAAAATATTAATGGTTATGATGAATTTGTTGTAAGTTATACATTAATTAATTCTGAATCAATAAAAGGTATTACATATTTAAAACCGGCGAGTGTTGAATATAATTCTAAAACTTATTTTTCAGATGGAGTTTTAATAGTAAATGATTTATTACCTGATAAAAAAGTATTTGTTCAAAAAAAAGTTGATATTTTTGATGAAGATTTTGCAAGAATTACAATCACTGTAAAAAATTTGGGGTCTAACTTATTAGAAGATTTATTAATAACTGACATTTTAGATAATAATGCAATTATTAAAGATATTTCACAAGTTTTCGATGAAAGAGGGGTTTGGAATATTAAAACTTTAAAACCTGGAGAAGATTGGGAAGTTAGTTATTTAATTGAAAGAAATTCTAAAATTGAAATATTACCTAATATTTTTGGTGTTGACTCAGATGATGTATTTGGAACTTTAGTTTTCACTGAAGAAGTTGTAACAATTTTTGAAGAACAACCAAAAACTGTTGAAAAAATTGGAATGATTGTAGCTGTTGGACTTTTAATTTTTTACCTTTTATTTTAATTTCATATTTATATTTCTTTTTTTAATGTGTGCGAAAAAGTATTAAATTTATCAATTAAAAAATATGTTTATAAATAATGGAATATAAATATTTTTATAGTAGAAAATGGTACTCAGCAAATCACATTGTGCTGGTGAGTTAAGAAATTTCCAAGAACTTTCTCATTTATTTATATTTTTAATAAATGGTACTCAGCAAAGCACATTGTGCTGGTGAGTTAAGAAATTTCCAAGAAATTTCCCATTTTTTTACATTGTTAAAAAATGGTAAAAGAAATTACAACTATTGAAGAATTTAAAAAAGTTACTTCCTCCGATAACTTAGTTATTGTTGATTTTTGGGCAACTTGGTGTATGCCATGTAAAATGTTTTCAAAAGTTTTAGAAAAATTTGATGAAAATGAAGAATACTCAGATATTACATTTGTGAAAGTAAATGTTGACGAAGCTGAAGATTTATCTGCTGACCAAGGTGTTAGAAGTCTACCTACAATTAGAGCTTTTAAATCAGGTTCAAAAGTTGCTGAACAAATCGGTGCAATGGACAAAGAAGGATTCAAAAACTTTATTGAAAATAATAAATAAATAATTTTGAAATTTAAATTTCAAAATATTTATACTAACAATTTTTTATTTCTAAACAACAAACACTTAAAAATCAATTCTTATAAAATTATACTATGTATAAAGTAGTTGGTATCGACGAAGCTGGTAAAGGGCCAGTATTAGGTTCTATGTTTATTGGATTTTCTATAATTACATTAGCAGATGGATTAAAAGACTTAAATAATTATCAAAATCATTTAAAAGAACTTGGAGTAAAAGATTCAAAATTATTAACTCCAAAAAAAAGAAACGAATTATATCAAAAATTAAAAGATGAAATGTCTTTACAATATGTTCAACTAACTCCTGCAATTATTGATGCTAATTTTTTTTCAGGTGGTAAATTAAATGACTTAGAAATGCGAGGTATGGCAAAACTTCTAAATGATTTAAAACCTGATTTAGTAATTGTAGATGCTCTAACTGCTAGACCAGATACTTTTGGTGAACAACTAAAAAAAATGTTAGATTTTGAATGTAAAATTATTGCAGAAAATAAAGCTGATACAAAATATGAAATTGTAGGAGCTGCATCAATTTGTGCTAAAGAATTAAGAGAACAAGAAATTGGTGAAATTAAAAAAAGAATTGGAATTAATTGTGGTTCAGGATATCCTGCAGATCCTAACACTAGAACATTTTTAAATGAAAATTGGGACAATAAAGAATTTGATTTCATCTTTCGAAAAAGTTGGAAGACTTATTCAAATTTAGTTCAAGCAAATAAACCAAAACAAAAAGATTTAACTGACTTTCAATAAATTTTAGATAAATAATTTTTTATCTAATTTAATTTTAAAAACTTTTATATATTTTAAAATTCTATAATTAATATGTTACAAAAATTAATTAAAAAAATCAATTTAAATTCTACTAAAAATTTATTAACTTTAATGCGGAGTCTACATTCTGAATTAAACCAATTACAAATTGAAGAACTTAAAACTTACGGGTCAAATTCAAATTACAATTTGGAAAATAATAAAAAAAGACAATATGAGATAATCGATAATTTAAATTTATATCAATCAAAATTACCTTCAGATAATAAATTCATACCAAATTATAATTAATCCTATTAAACAAAACCTTTATAACTATTATTAAGTAATAATAGTTATGATAAAACCAAAATATAATAAATTAGAACAATCTTTGATCAAATTATTTCAAGGTTCTGAAAAATTTCACCAAATAGAATGTAACAATATAATTCATTTCTATGAAACAAATATATCAAGATTAGAAAATGAAAATTATTTTTTAGAAATTTCTCTTAAAGAATCAGAAAACTCACAAGATGAATATAATTTCATTAACTTTAATAGTCAACTAATTGAATTATATAAAAAACAAAAAAATTCATTTTTGGATTTAAGGGACAATAAAAAACCTGTTTCCTTTTTAATATATTAATAAATGGTAACTCTCAAAATTGGAACTCTTGAACTTAATTTAAGTAAAGATAATAATTATCTAACTTACCTTTCAGAATCACAATTTGAAGAAATTGATTTATTTTATGAACAAAAATACAATTTTCTAATGGATTCTCACAATGAATTAATTGAAGAATATGTCTTAATAAATCAAGCACTTAACTCACAAACCTCTGATTTTTTAATGGGAAATTCTACTTCATCTGAAACAAAAAAATTAGAAACTTTATTCAATCAAATTCAATCAGACTTAAACCAATCAACACAAAAACTAGATATAATTCAATCACAAAAAAATGCTTTAGTCGAATGTTATAGTTTAGGTAGAGATGTTTCATACCTTTCAAAAAACTATTTTGAAAAAATTAAACTATTATAATTTAATTTAAAAATTACTTTTTATTTATTCAGCTGAATCTCTTTTAACAACCTTATTATCTCCTTGATAAAAATTCAAAATATTAGGTTTACGAGTTTTAGTATTAATTAACACACATTTTCCAATATCTGGAAACATACCCATTTTTTCTTGATAATCAGACATCTCAACCCAACATCCACAACTAACAATAGTGCAACCCTTATAATTTGTAACATCCATTTTATGTGTATGTCCAGTAATAAAAAAATCTGGCATTTTTTCAATAACTAATGGGTCCTTTTGATTATCTGGAATATATAAAGTTGAACCATGTGATGGTGCTAAATGTCTTTTCTCTAATAAAAATTTAACAATTTCATTTGGAACTTTCATTCCACCCTTTTCTCTTAATCTTTGAATCTTATCACCATAATAAAAAAAACTTCCTCCGTGATAAATATAAAATCTTAAACCTCCACAAGGATCATCAGAAAATAATCTAACAATACTTGGATTACTTAAATTAATCACATTTGGCATATTATATAATGCATATGCTTTTTCATAAGGTAATTTTGGTTGCGGTTCAGATAATCTATCTGTATCATGATTTCCAGGAATCATAATGATACATTTATCTTGCGGGATTTTAGAAAGCCATCTCGCAGCTTCATGATACTGTAACTCTGTCGATAAAATTCTTGCATCCTTTCCTTGATTTGGATAAATTCCAATACCCTCAATAATATCTCCTGCAACAACAATATATTTTACCTTTTTAGCAATTCTATTTAATTTCTCATTAGCAGTTCTCCCATTAATAAAATCTAAAAATCTTTGAAATGCATCATCAACAAAAACCTTAGCACCAAAATGAATATCTGAAATATTTACAACATACTCCTCTCTATCAGTTGATCTTAAATCCATATTATTTGGTGGACTTGGAATAATAAACTCATCTGTCCAAATAATATCTTTTCCAATTTTTCCACGAACTCCAATCCCTTCATCTAAACAAAAGTTTTGAATTTGAGAAATCATTTGTTTTTTATCTTTATTTACAAAACACTTAATCTCTCCAGACTTATCTTCAATTGAAATCATATAATGTCCATTTTTAGTTTCAGTAATATCTGAAATTAAACCAATAATTGTAACTTCAGTATTACTCTCAAATAAATCTTTTAATTGTGAAATTCTCATAACTGTATCTAAATCAATAGTTGAACGCCCTCTTAACAACTTTGTAAAATACTCTAACCTCCTATTAAAAAATAAAGTAAAATCATTTACAGTAATTTTCTTAGGAGGTTCAACATAATCAAACTCAATATCTAAACCAAACTTTTTAGCTTTTTCAACTGTATCTAAATTTGTATTAAAATTATCTTTTTTCACATAAATATCTGAATCTAATTTAGAAACTAATCCAATTTCCTTTTTCAAATAATCTAAAAAATCATTATAAATTCTTTCCGCCCTTTTATCTTTTGTATGGTTCTCAAAATGTTCCCTTAAATCACTCCAATTTGTTTTATTTAAATAATCAATATTTTTTTCAGACATCTCAACCGCCATAAAAATATTAACTAAATCTTGATTCAAAAATTCAATTTCAATACCTTTTTCTAAAATTACATCAAATTTATTTAAAAAACTAATCTCTAAATCAGTATTCTCAAATTTCACCTCTGAAATTACTTCAATTCCTCTTTTACTCAAAATTTTAGAAAATTCACTCATAATATTAAAATAGACTTTCAAACTTATAAAGGTTTTTAAACAAATTTTGATTATTTAAATTATGGCTAAAATTTCAAGGGAAAAATTTAAAGTTCACGAGGGTGTATTTGATGAATTTACACTTAAAACTCTTGAAATGATGAAAAGAAAACATTATTTTGATGAACTAGGAAGAGCAATTAAAACTGGAAAAGAAGGAGATGTATATTTTGCATATAGAGGTGAAAAAACTCTAGCAATTAAAATTTTCCGAATGACATCAGCTAATTTTAAAAAGATTTCACAATATATTGTAAGAGATTATAGATTTCGTAACATTAAAGGAAATCTAAGAAAAGTAATCTTAGTTTGGGCAGAAAAAGAATTTAGAAATGTATCCTTATGTCACAAAAATAATATTACTGTTCCTTATATGTATAAACAATTTAATAACGTAATAATTATGGATTATATTTTTGGTAAAATGTTAAAAGATACAGAATTAAAAAATCCGTTAGAATTTTTTGAACTTTTAATTGAACAAATGAAACTTGTAAGACACGAAGCAAAATTAATTCATGGGGACTTATCCGAATTTAACATTATGGTTGAAGAAGAATTACCAGTTCTAATTGATTGGGGTCAAGGAATGTCTATTAAAAATGAAGCTGACTTTGAAGAATTAAAAGAAATGCAAATTCGTGATGTTAAAAATATAACTGAATACTTTAATCGAAATTATAACTTAGACTTAGATTATACTCAAGTTTTTGAAAGAATCGAAAAAAACGAATAAAAATAAATTTAGTTTAAAATTAATGATTTATAAATTAAATTAAATCTAATTCATAAATGCAATAACTACTAAAATAGTTACAACAAAAAATAAATTCTCAAATAATTTATCAAAATAAATTTCTGTAAATTTTATATTTTCTTCAAAATCTTTTTCTAAATATAAATTTAAATTTGAATAACTCATAGCATAATTTGAATACAATAATCCTGAACCAATATCTCCTTGAGAAATCAAATCTCCTGAATACTCGGAATAAATTGTTGGGATAAATGGGAAACTTCCTTGAGAATTTAAATTAATTCTAGTTGTAGTTAATTCAATAAATTTATTCACAAACTCTGCTTCCTCATTTGATGAAATTCCAGCGGTATTTAAAACAGTATTAATTCTACCATCTAACTCTAAACCTTTGTATATACATAAATACTTATTTTCTGACCTACCATTATACATTAATTGTTCTGAAATTATTTCATCAAAAACATCTAACTCATAATTTTCCAATAACTCATTTTTAATAGAAATCTCTCTATTAATCTTATCACAAACATTTGAGACTTCTAGTTCTGAAAAACTAATATTTTTACCAGAATGATCAATAAACTTTTCCCATAAAGAAACAGTATACAATCTCTCATTAGAAAATGAAAATAAATTTTCTTTTTGTAAAACAATACTTTTTTCTAAACTTGAAATAAAACTACTATTAACTTTTAAAATTGACTTATTTGAACTTTCATTATAAACTTCAAACTTACTCAAATTAACTTTTAAATTTTCAGCAGCTTCAACTAAATCTTTTGCTTCATAAGTTCTATCAATTAAAATTAAATATACATAAAAATCATTCATTGTTTGAATATTTTTCTTATACTCCTTTGACTCAAATAACTCTAAAGTATTATCAATTTTTTCCTTCAATAATTTAATTTCATAATCTCTATTTTCTAAACTTAAATTTTTTTGATTCTCAAAAACTCTCATTAAATTTAAATTCATATTATAACAATAACTCCCCATAGAATAATAATTTCCTTTTAAATCTGCAACTAAAGAATCATTTAAAGAATTTAAAGAATTATTAATTAATTTTGAATTAGTAGTATTTTCTTTAATTAAACTAAAATCAACTGATAAATTCAAATCATAACCTCTAGCACACATATCATCAGATAACTTTTTCATAAGTAACTGATACTCAGAACTCTCAACCTTTTCAATATTTAACTCATAATTATCTCCATTAAACTCATTATATGCATCAATTATATCAACTGACCTAATAACTGAAATTTCCGGATACTCTTTTGTTTTATTAAAATCTGAAAACGCAGGAACTAAAACTTTTGTAAATCTATGAGCTAAAGCTGTTTCAATTTTTTTATCAACTCCTCCAACAACTCCAATAATTCCACCTGAATTTAAACTTCCAGTAATAGTTACTTCATCAGTTTTAATCTTCTCAAAATTTAATGTCTTAGCTGTCAAAATCGCAATCGCTGAACTTGCCGAAGGCCCCTTTAAAACCAAAGAACTAGAATCAAACTCATAAAAAAAATCATAACTACTACAATCTAACTTAAAAATATTACAAGCAATCTTATTAGAATCTGTAACTGAAATTTGGGTATCAATCTCAACTAAAGCATTTTGATTTACATAAATATTTCCGCTACCTGGTTTTACAATTAAACTTAAATCAATAACTGACCCTGAAACAATTTCACCCTCTCCATTCTCTGACACAGCAAGTAAAGATACAGTATTAGAAAAAGAACTATCCTTTTCATATAAACCATAAATAACTAAACTAATTAATAATACCTTCATAATCACAACAACACTTGTATACAATAATTTATTATTAAAAATAGTTTTACTCCTAACCTTTTTACTAGAACTTTTTTTAATCTTTTTAACCTTATCAGATTTTTTCTCAATCATAGATAAATTATAACATATATATTATATAAACATATTGTGTAATTATTTATAATATAATATAAATGCCTATAATCTCAAAAATTAAATAATAAACAAAATATAAAAATAATAAACATAAAACTAATAAATATAATATCTATAAAAATAAAATACTCAAAATAAATAAAATCTTAAAACTATAAAGTCTCAAGAGTTTTTAAAATCTCATCCATCTCAGACTTTGGAATCTTAGCCTTTGACTTTCCAGTTGAACCAACTGCTAAATCATTTAATTTTTTATTAACAATTGCAAGTGCAATCCACAACTGAGCTTTACTCCTATCTTTAGCTAAATTAATTGCATAATCAAACTCCTTTGTCTCAGTAATTAATTCATTTAAATTTTGTTCAACAACTAAATCTAAGTTATTTCTCCAATTTTTATCACTCATATAACATTTAACTATAAATTTGTTTATAAATTTGTCTTTTCTAAGTGAGAACAACACAAAAGTTTATAAAAAACTAAACTCCTATATTACTATAATGGAAAATACAAGAAAATTAACAAACTCAATTTTACTATTAGTTGTAATTTTTGGGGCAATTGGTTGGATTTTATCTGCTCAATCTCAAACAGAATCAGTTTTATCAAAAACTTCTGAATTAACACAAGAAAACACAGTTTTAACATTAGTTGGAAAACAAACAGTTAAATCTCAAAGAGCGGTAATTGTAACTGATAGATATGTAAACACTTTAGATGAAAATGATAAAGTAATCACTATTGGAACAAATGGAGAAATGTATAATGTAAAATCTGGAACAGTTTTAGCAGATAATATGATTATTAAAAAAACTAACGAAGAATCTTCAAATGTTAGATTACACCAATTAAGAAACTCAGCAGTTCAACATTCATTTAACTAATTAAATAATTTAATACTTATTTAATAATTTAAATTTATGAAATTTGATTTAAAATCAAATACTTTTTATTTTTATAATTTTTTAATAAAAATTAACCTTTGTAAAATGTTAGAAAAACTATTAACAACTCAAGCAATGGTAAAATATCTTCAATCTCAATTTGAAGACGAAATTATCTCCTTATCTGATTCTATATATAATCCAAAAACTGATTTTAGAATATCTAATCCTTACTCTGAAAAAAAAATAATTATTTCTTGCCAAGCAAGAAAAGGACAAAACAAAGAAACAATTAATGATTTTTCAAAAAAATTAATTCAATCTAAAACTGCTGGAGATATACTAATTCCAATATTTTTAACTGGAAAAGCAGGAAAAAATTATACAAATGACTTTGTATTTCCATACAAACAAAACAAAGGTGCTGTTAGAAATGCAAATCCTCATGCAAATATTCACAATTTATACGGAGTTAATCCAAAAGTAATCCTTACAACAAAACAACAACAAGGTAACTTATTTGTTCTTGTTCAAAGAGAAAAATTTGACTTTGATATCCCAAGTGGAAGTCGTGATAGTGAATTTTATCTAAAACACTTTGAAACAAAACCAATTACCTATTTACCAAGAAAAACTCCAAATAACTTTAACCAACTTCCAGGTTCAGAACAACTGGAACTTCAAAATGATCCTTTATATCAAATAAGAGAAAGTAAATCTGGACTTCACTTTATTAAAGATCCAAGAAGTTTTTCAGACATTAGATATGGTATTTTAGAATACTTTGTAAAACCTAACCTTTAACAAATTAAATTAATATTTTAAATAATTTAATTTTAATTAATAATTTTCAGAATAAGCATAGCAAATTTTATCAATTAAATCTTTACAAAACTTGTATCCTATTTCTAATTCAGAAATATCATAACCATCTTTTTCTCCCATTCTACTTGAATTAGAACTATAAGCTTTCATCTCAGAATAAACTTCATCTAACTTTAAATTCATTGCAGAAAATAATGTTCCTCCATCAATTTTAGAATTTAACATTTCATTAGAATTTTTTTCTAATATATCTTTAACATAATAAATCATATTAAAAACAGGATGTTCCTTATCAAAATTATTTACTTCACTAAATATATTTAAAAATTCATTAAACTCAATTTCCTTATTTAAAACTCTAAATAAATCTTCCTTATGTGGATACTTCATAACTTAAACCTTATTTCAAAATTTATAAATTTAATCATTAAAAATAAATATGACAAAATTAAATATTAGTCTTGAACTTTAACATCTACAATATTAATATCTCTTTTATCAAATTCAGAAATTAATAGTTTAACTTTAACAAATTTATCATTAACTTTATTACAAAATATTGGTTCTTCATTTTCATCAATATCTCCTTCCTCTGGACAATAAAAATCAGAAAATGCTCTAAAACTTAATTCATTTTTTATATAATCATAACCAAAATCAAATTCATCTAAAATATCTTGTTTATAATTTAATTTAAAAATTAAACTCACAACTAATTCATCACTAGAATTCCAAAAATAATCAATAACTCCACTATTAATTTGTTCTGAACTAAATCTGGAAATATTAAAAATATTACTTTGAGAAATAACTTTCATTTTAGTATTTTTAACTAATCCTTTTGTAGTCCCATTTTCAAAAATTTCAGACTCATACTTATTAAATTTCACAACAATATTCTTTTTATCTACATCAAATATTTCATATTTTAATTTTTTTCCACAACTACACATCGCATATCTATTATCAAATTTTTTCTTTAAATTATAATCAACAACTAATTCATTTCCATTAAAATCAATTTTACCACCATTTATTTTTTCAATACAATTTAAAACTTCCCCAGTCTCAACAATTAAATTAGAATTATTATTATTACTATTTTCATTCCAAGAAATATTTTTAATTCCTTCAAAAAACTGATTTCTAACAAACTCATCACATTTCTCAACAGTTAAATTAAAATTATCATAACTAAAATATTTAATTTCTTCATCTAAATATTCATCAATTTGATATTTATAAAAACTAACTAAACCAATTTTACTTAAAATAAAAAATACAAAACAAAAAATCAGAAAAAAACTCAAAAATACTTTCAAATAAAACTTAATAGTTTTCTTTTTCATATAAAAATAAAATAATCCTCAACAATTTAAATTTTTGTTCTAGAAATAAATAATAAAATAATAACTTGTAATAAAAAAATTAAAAAATTATTTTAATTTTCCAAATAATTGTGCTGATTGACCAGGTCTTGAAGTAATAACAACTTCTCCTAAATCTGTCTTAACAATTGCTCCCTTAGTAATAACATTTCTTCTTGTAAAGTTAATGTTAGCTGGGTTTTCAGTAACTGATTCAATAGTAGCAGTCTTAACTGACTTACCATCTGCAATAATTACTTTATTAGCTGATAATAATTGAGCCTTAGTGTTTCCACCCATAACTCTCTTAACCTTAACTCTTGAATCTGCAACAGTTGTATGAGCAGCTAAACCACCTAACTCGTGTGCCTTTTGTTTATTTCCTGCAATATATTTACTACCTGAAACCTTTCTAATTGATCTATGTTGATTATTTGCCATTTTATCTTAATCTTCTCCCATTAGCTCTTAATGATGGTCTTGCCTTCTCAGAACCTTGTCCTTTCTTTTGTAAACCTCTTGAAGTCTTAGCAGCTGAAGTTAAACCTCTCATTGCTCTTCTTGTGTGTTTATTTGAAATAATCCAATTAATTGCTTTATCTGCAATAATTTGTGGGTGGTATACATCAACCATAATAACTTCATAGTATCCATACTTTTCATCTTGTCCAACCCAATATGAGTTTAAAACTTCTAAATTAACAAATCTCTTTTGAGCTCTCTCTTCACAAATTTGTTGATAGTTCTTTGATTGAGTAATTTTAGTTGACTTATCTCCACCATCTCTTCCAGACATAATTCTAGTATTTTTCTTACCTCCTCTAATTACTCTAACTCTCGCTACAGTAAATCCTTGTTTAGCTCTATAACCTAAAGCTCTCGCTCTATCGATTCTTGTTGGGAATTCAACTCTTTCAATTGAATTTCCAGCTCTATAAGAAACTAACATGTCTTTGTACGCTTGACCTAAATTTACTCTAGGTTGTTCCCAAGCTTTTTTAACGTATTTTAAATATCCCATTTTTTTTGGTGTAACAAAAAAAAATTAGACGCCAGAAATTATGAAATAATTTCTCTTGACCTATTCTTGAATGTTATTTTAAATATCGAAAATATTGTGGTAGAAATAAAAAATTGAAATTCAATTATTTTTTACCAAATTCTTTCGAAAATGGCTAATTAACTAATAATCCGCATCCGGTCAAACGCCTTCATCGCCAACTATTACTTTTAGCTAGAAAAAATAAATCATTTTCCCTTTATATAGTTTAGGAATTTACCATTATCAAATTAATCCTTATAATTTGATTTAAAATTAACTCAAATTTAGATTAAACTCGACTAATTTATTTAATTAAACCTTTCCTATTTTTTCTCTCTATACTAAAGTTATTTATTTAAGTAGTAACAATTTAATTTAATAGTGAGTTTTGTGATATTTTATATAATATTTATATTACTGTATTAAAATGATCAAAAAATTAAATAATATACTATCATTCTTGCTAATCACATTAGTAAGTTTTACATTTGCGAACGCAGCTGTAAACGTAATTGACGTTGCTGTGTCCGAAAGTGTATATCAAGAAATTGAGTATAATCCATTAGGGGCTCAATCAGGACTTTGGGTAGATGCTGGAGAAACACAAACAGCATATACTTTAACTGGAGAAATTATAATTTCAAATACACATTCAACTGACTCAGTTCAAAACGTTGTTGTAAACGTAACTGATATTGGAAATATTTCAAATTTAGTATTTGGGTCAGGTTCTGCTGGATTTGTAACAGAATTTAATCAAGCATCAAACTATGCTTTATTATATGTTGGAGATTTAGGTTCAGGACAAAATTCAACTTTTACATATACAATTAATGGAACAAACATTGAATCACCTTTAGACTTAGATGCTTCCTATAATGCAAACGTTTTAGCTGGATTTTCATTTCCAATTACTGATACTGTAACAAATAGATTAAATGCTACAGATTTTCCAACTAATTGTGTATACGACATTTCAGTTGTTCAAAATGCATTACCATTAAACAATTCAGGAAGTTTTCTAAACTTTACATTTGAAGCTCCAATTACTGGAACTGATTCAGGAAATGCTGTATTAAGTCCTGATAATAAAACTATTACTTGGGATGCTTTAGCTTCAGGTTGTTTATATTCAACTAATGCAACTGATATTTCATTTAATGTAAAATCTCCTGTAGGAGTTATTGCAAGTGATGATTATTTTTTTTCAAATTCAACAATTTCATATAAATTAAATTCATCAATTTCAAAAGCAACTGTTTCAAGTATTGCTGCAATTACTGATATTGAATTAGACTTTCAAAAGTATCAATCAGCTATTTTAACTGGTGATAATGCTACTTGGCAAATTACATCTGAAGCTTTCACAAACTCAGATATTACAGTTAATTTAACTGAAGTAACTTTATGGGTTTCAACTAGAGATGGTGCTGGTGGAGGATTTACAAATCCAGCAATTAGAGATAATGATACAATTTCTGGAGCTGATTTATTAAGAACATATAATCCAAATATGTTATTAAATTCAACAACTGGCGCTTGGAATAATACTGGTTCAGAATGGTTATTTAATTATACATTTTCATCCTCTCCAATCGTTTGGATGGATTTAACAAATAATGTTTTATCAGATGGAGTTCAATTAACAGATAGAGAAATTACTTACGGTAATAATGAAATTTATGTTAAAGAAATTTACGTAGCTACAGGTTATTGGTTAGAGATTAAAAAGAATATTACAAGAACTGGGAACTCATCCTATAATGTATTAATTACTGTATCTAATTTAGGTTCATCTCCAACTCCAACTAGTCAAGTTGTAGTTGTATATAACTTTATTCCAAATATGTTTAATTTAACATCTGGATTTGTATACTCACCATCTCCTTGGTATAATCCAAGTGTTACAAACACAACATTAAATGATCCAACATATAATGGAACAATGTTTCAATATGGTTTATTACCTAATGGAAATATTCACAATTCATCATTAAATGGATTTCAAGGTTCACCAGATGAAAATAGTACATTTACAATTGAATATAATTTATCAGGTATTGGAGAATTTAACTTTGATGACTTATTCCTAACTGGAGTCGACCCATTGCAAGTTGATTCAGTTGGTGGAACTTCTGGACTTTCAGTTGAAAGTGTATACAGAGTTGTATCATCAAATACAGAATATATTTTAAGTGGTTTAGCTATTTTAATCGCAGCTTTAGTATTTTTATTTTAAAATACTTTAATTTTTTAAAAGTTGATTAAATCAACTTAAACTTTTATTTCTAAAATTAATATTTAGTATTTAATATTTTAATTTTTCATACCTTTATTTCTATCTTTAAAACATATTTTAACATATTTCTAACCTTAAAACAACAATATTTTATAAATAAATATTATCAATTTAAATTATGAAGAATATGTTTAAATTATTAAGTTACTTTATCTTAATTTTACTAACTTTAAATATTACATATTCAATAAAATATTTTCCAGCTGATGACACTTTTGAAGTTTTTGACTTTGAATATTTTTATGATGAAAACTACATTGGAAACATAAATTTTGAAATAAATTCTAAACTTTCTAAATCTTCTAGATACTATGTTGAAATTTTATCGGTTGAAGAAAATTTAATAGTATTTCAAAAAGAAAAAAATTGTAAAACATCTTGTAAAATCTCAGGTGAATTTGATAAAACTTTTTTTGGAAAATATATTGTAAAAATTACAACTGATTTTGAAGGAAGATTTTATCAAAAAAAAATTCCTTTTTTACTTGAACTAGAAAAAGCAAAATATGATGTAACATTTGCTCCACATTATTTTTTAGATGCAAATTCAGGAATTAATGTAAAAGGATTTATTTCCTCAAATCAAGTTTCTCCAATTAATTACTCTTTTGATATTTTTCCAAAAACTGCATACGATAACATTAAAACTTTTTCAAAAGTTTGTGAAACTAGTTGTGAATTTAATTTTTTAATTGATGAAAAAATTTTAATTGATGAATACCTTGTAAATATTTATTCTCCTATTGGAGAACTTCAAAAAAGATTTTTAGTAAAATTACCATATTTATCTAATTCATTAATTCAAAATAATACTAATCAATCAGAATTATTTTTAAAAGAAGAAAAATTTAATAATTATTTTTCAGAAAGTTCATCCCAAAATATTAAAAATTATTTTATTAATAATTTAGAAAATAAATCTTATGATGTAATTGTAAATTTAATTGACAAATTCACACAAAACTTAAAATCAAAATCTGAAACATCATATGGGGAAATTTTAAACTTAGAATTTTTATTTTCAAATTTATCTATTCAAAATATTTTCATAAAAAATGCTAAAGTTTCAGATTTAACACTTGAACTTACAAAATTAAATTATTCAGATTCTAAATTCAACTCAACAATTTCTAGCTTTGAATTTTTACCTAACTTTAACCCTGAAATTTTTGAATATGAATTAACATACAAAGCTTTAGGAACTAATTTATTACAATGTACTAAATTTAATTTATTAACTAAAATATGTGATAAAAACTTTGTAAAAATTTTACAAACAATTCCTGGTGAAATCTATACAATCTCTTTACCAGTTCAAAATTCAATTTTTATTGAATTAAATAATATTCAAATTGAAAACTCAAATCTCTCTAAAACCTCAAACAATTCCTTAATATCAGTAAAATCATTTGAACAAAAAACAACTCAAAAACCAAAATCTATTTTAATTCAAAATAAAATTGTTACTCAAGATGAAATTTTAAAATTATTTAATGAACAATCTTTAGTATTTGATAAAAACGAAAATGCTTACTACACACAAAAATTAGATTATAATGAAATTTTATCTCAAATTGAATTAATGAAAAAAAATCAAAATAAAATTTCTCAATTAGAAATAACTTCAATTCCAAACACAGTTATACTTGGAGATGAATTTGAGTTTGAAATTGAAATCTCAAAAAATGATAATTTATCAAACTTTAATTTACCTGAAAATACAAAATTAATTAAACCAGGATTAATTACAAATACATTAAATTATTTTAAAGAAGAAACAGAATTTGTAGAACTATCTACAACATTAAACTCTATTTCTGGAGAAATTGAAATTAAAGATTTAAATGGTAAATTATTAGATAAAAAAATAGTTGAAGTCAAAAAATCTGAAGATACTAAAACTTTTGAAAATAAATTAAATGTTGAAGTAATTGGACTTGAAAAATTGGATGAAAACTCAAATTTAGATAAAAAAGAAAATATTAAACTTGAAAAAGAAAATACATTAATTGAATTTAAAAATGTTACAACATCAAAAATTGAAACAATTGAAATAATTAATAAAAAAAATGTTGACAAAAATTTATCTGATGAAAATTTAGCAACTAATATTTTACACGTTGAAGCTAATGAATTTCAAACAGCTCAAATCACATTAGAAAAATCTGAATTTGTTGAAGAAATTTTAACTTGTAAAACTTACCAAAATCAAAAATGTATCTCTGGTTGGAAACCTACAAACTTAAAATTTTCTCAAAATGAAACTCATGTTTTTTTTAATGTAACTCATTTTAGTGCATATGTTGCAAAATCCTCTGGTTACCAATTTTCAATTACTCCTGTTGACCAATCTCAAAAATCAGTTGGGCAAAATGATGAAATTCAAATTGATTTTCTTGTATCTTGTGATGTTGGAAATTGTGGAACAATTGATGTTGACTTATTACTAGAAACTGGATTTTCCAATTATGAATTTTTTGAAATTCCTGGAAATAACTATAACTCTCAATATGCTTGCGCAGAAAATCCAACTTCTGGAAATGATGATTCAGTATATCCATACCAATTAGGATTTGATTTTCCATTCTACTCTGAAACAATTTTAGGTTCAACAAACATAAACCTCGATACAAACGGAAGACTAATTTTAGGTGCTGGAACATCTGATTATAGTCCAACAACAGCTGAGATGGATTCTCAAAAAATGATTGCTGGAACTTGGACTGATCTTGGAAATGGTGCTCAAAATAATGAATATACTTGTTTAAACAAAGATGATGATGGATTAAAATATTCTGTATTCAGACACGATAGTACTTGGTATAATAACGCAGGTTCAGCTCAAACTGAACTTATTTTATATGATAATGGAAACATTCAAATTAATCATGGAACACTTGTCACAAAATCGGGAGTATTCACAGGAATTAGTGCAGGAGATAATTTAAATAATAATTACTTTCAAACTGATGGTTCTGATTATTCAAGTAAATCTTATATTTATTATAGAAATTCAGGAACACAAATTCCTACAACTAATACTGGGCAACCATTTTATACTAAATCAACTCAATCTCAAAGTATATCTTTAACATCTGGACAAAATCAAGTAATTTCCTTTATAATAAATGCATCAGGTTCAATTGGCACTCAAACAATTTTTACAAGGGCAAAATCTCAATCTAGTCTGGGGATTCGTGCACAAAGTATAGACATAGATGTTTTAATTAAAGATGCAGCACCACCAACAGCAACCCTTATAACTCCAATAAATAATTACATTGGAACAGGTTCAGAAAAAACATTTAACTTTGATGTAAATTTACAAGATGACACTCAATTAAATTCAGCCACATTATATATTTGGGATAATTTAAATCAAATAATCTACCAAAACACAAGCTCAGTCTCAGGAACAAATACAAACTTTAATTGGGACTATACATTTTCTGCTGCGGGTGATTATAAATGGAATGTATTAGCCGAAGATACATCATTTTCAACATCATGGGCAAATAATGGAAACTTTTCAATTCAAATAAATGTTCCAACAATTGAATTAAATTACATTACATCTCCTGGAGACATTAATGTTACTCAAACAATTCCTAAAAAAATTACACTTGAAGTTAAATGTTATAGTGGTGATTGTGGAGATATAAATTTATCAATGTTACAACAATCGTCCTCTAGTGAATATCAAAACTTTGAAACAGATTTTGGAACTTGGGTAAATGTTGTAGGGGATGATGCAGATTGGCAAAGAAAATCAGGTCCTTCAGGATCAAGTAGTACTGGACCTTATTATAGTGGAGATTCAACCTCATCTCCATCGGGTGTAACTTACGTATATACTGAAGCGTCCAATCCAAACTTTCCATCCAAAACTTTTTTACTTGAAAAATCTGGACTAAGTTTAACTAATAAATTTAATGTTAATTTTTGGTATCATATGTTCGGATCTAATATGGGGAACTTATACTTTGAAGTTTTTGATGATGGTGGTTGGCAAACTGTGTGGACAAAATCAGGTTCACAAGGACAAATTTGGTATAATCAAAATATTACTTACACTCCAACAACAACTGTAACTGCAATAAGATTTAATGTTTTAACTGGATCAGGATTTAGAAGTGATATTGCAATTGATGATATTTCATTTTCAACACTTTTAAATTCACCAATGCCTGAAACAACTATCGGAAATAAATTTTCAATTAACTCATCATACAATCATCAAATTTTAAATATGTTGGATGGGGAAACTAAAAATATTTCATTTTATATTTTTGAAAATGGAAACATTAATGACACATCTAATTTTTTATTTGAATTAACATCTGTGGACCTTCCATTCTATAATCAAAAAACAAGTGTATCTACAATGAAAATCAGCGAATTACTTTTACCTGAAATTAATGTTCAAAGAATTCAACCAATCTCAAACTCAAGTGTAGCATATAAAGGCGGACAATTTGATTTAGTATATAATGTATCTTGTATATCAACAGTTGACTGTAACAATATCAATTTATCTTTAGAATATACAGGTTTAGATTCAATCGGGGAAACAGGAAGTTTAGATTTACAAAATAATGAACAAAAAACAATTACTTTCAAAAATAAATATTCTCAAACTCCAGTATTATTAGCAGTTCCAGTAACAGATAATGATGATGATAATAATCCTCTAGTTCCAATTATTCACTCAATAAATTCAACAACTGCCATAATCTCATTATGTGAAGATGCTGGACTTACAACTTGTTCAACAGACACTGAATTAGAAACAATTAACTATTATATTTTCGATATTAATAAATCCAATATTTATCCTTGGATTGATGTTGGATACGTAAATAATAAAGTTTCAAATGGTGCATCATCCTCATTTAGTTTTTCTAAAACTTTTACAAATGTGCCTTACGTATTTGGTCAATCTCAAACTTATGGTAGCGCATCTAATCAAATTGGAACACATACTTGGTTTCCATCAAAAACTACAAATTCTGCAAACCTTGTAGCTTGTGACCACCCTGGAACTGGAGATGTATGTGCTGGAACATTTACAGATAATATTGGATATGTAGCAATTGATGTAGTCCTAGCAAATTTAATTGGACTTGACTTTGGAACTCAATCAATTTCCGCATCAACTTGGACACCAATTTCTTTTACTCAAAGTTATACAAATCCAAACATTTTAGTTGCTCAAAACTCCGAAACTGGTGCACAAGATCCTCAATATCCTTGGGCTAAAGACTTAACAACAACTGGAAGTCAAATTAGATATTGTGAAGCAGATGGAGGAAATTACTGTGATAGTCACAACGCAGAAACTGTAATTTGGATGAGTTTAGAAGATGGATTTATTCAAGTAAATAATACTGTAACTCTAGACATTTCAACAATTTCAGATTCAGTTCCAGTATTCATTGATGCGCCACAAACAAATCCTAATCAACTAAACTTAACTGCTCAAACTTCACAACTTGTATCATTCCCATTATTTTTCACAGGAAACTTTGAAACTCCATACGAAATTTCTGATTCAAATAATTATAATGTTCAAACAAGTCCATTTAATGTATCTATTTTATATAGTGATTTTACAATAAATATATCCTCTCCAATTAGTGGGCAAGGTGTAATTGTAAATGATACATTCCAAATAAAAGCAAATTTAACTTGTTCAGGATTCTGTGGTGAAATTACGATTTCAGCAAGAGAAAATAATACAATAATTACAAACTTAACTTCAAACAAAATCTACTCTGTGGACGAAAATAATTTAGTATGTAATCCTGGAATTGATGGAAGTTGTATTGTAACTTGGGACGTATATACAAATGATATCGTTGGAAACACTTATGATTTAGATGTATTATTTTCTTCAGACATTTTAGGGGATAAAGATACTCAAAATGTTCAAGTAACTATTGTTGGTGGACCTGAAGTTAAATTTGAGGATGACACTTTAGACATTATAGGTGTAATCGCAAATTATCAGGAACAATCGCTTGACACAAATATTATTCCATTAATTGCAAGTCAAACAAATTTATCAGTTAATTGTATTAGTGGAGATTGTAATTTTATTACTTCAAACTTTACTCAAGATTCTGATATAACTTTAGGAACTCCACTTGGAATTAAATTTACTTGTCTTCCAGATGCAGCAGGAAGTTACTCTGCTTTATTTAATTTAACTTCATTTGAAGACCAAATTCCAAATACAATTAATGTTTCATGTTCAGCTTCAGAATTAGATTTATACGTAAATCTAGTTAATCCTGAACCTAAAATAAGATTTGATATAGAACAAAATAAAACAACAACTTTAGATTTTAATATTACTTGTAATATTCCTGGTGGATGTTCAAATACTCAATTAGGATTACACTATTTAAGAAATTCAATTGGAGAGGTTGGAGAAATTGATTTACAAAACTTTGAAAAATTACAAATTTCATTTCAAAATACTTATGATAAAGTTCCAGTTATTTTCGCAATTCCAGCATCTGATAATGGTGCAGATAACAATGCTCTAATTCCAGTGATAACTGAAATTTCAAAAGCAGGATTTACAATTCAACTTTGTGAAGATACAGGTTCTGCAACTTGCGACCCAAATACTGAATTAGAAACTGTAAACTATTATGTATTTGACATTGATAAAACAAATTCACAAAGTTGGATTGAAGTTGGATATTTAAATAATATAAATTCAAATGGTGGTAATAATTTAATTTCATTTAATAAAACATTTACAAATAATCCTTATGTTTTTGCTCAATCACAAACAGTAAATAGAGTTGAAAATAATATGGCACCTACAACTTGGGCTCATTCAATTACAACTTCACAAGCACAATTAATTGCTTGTGACCACCCAGGAATTGGAGATGTATGTGCTGGTTCAACTATTGAAAATTATGCTTATTTAGCAATTGATGTTCAAAATGCAAACATTGGGGAATTAAGTTATGGTTCAAGATCAATTTCAAATTCAGCATGGTCATCTGTATCATTTACTGAAAATTATCAAAATCCGATTATGTTAGTTTCACAAAATTCCGATACTGGATCTCAAGATCCTCAATATCCTTGGGCACAAAATTTAGCATTTAATGGAGCGCAAGTTAGATACTGTGAACAAGATGCGATTGGTGTATGTCATTCACATAGTGCTGAAACTGTTGTATGGCTTGCAATGCAATCTGGGCCAATTTATTTAGATACTGCTGCAAATAATCTAGTTTCAACAACAAATGGACAAACACCATATTTCACAACAAGTGTAAATCCACAAACACTAAATTTAGCTCAAGGATCAACTACTACTGTCTCATATCAAATAAATGCTACTGGAACAATTGATCAAATTAGTTTTATGTATGGATTACTACACACTGGAATTGGTTCAAAAAATTTACCAATTAGAACTATTGGAAAAAATGAATTACTATATGATCAAACAAATTTAACATTTAATCAAGTTTATCAAGATGAATTACCTGGTGTGAAATCTTCAAATTTATTTTCTAGATATAATAATATAAATACAAATATTAATTGTATCTCTGGAAATTGTTCAACTTTTTCAACATCTTGGATTAATGGAAACTCATTACTTGAAGGACAAAATCAAAATATTGATTTTATATGTGACGATTCAATTACTGGTAATTTCTCAGCGACATTTAATGTTTTATCAAACAATTCTCAAATTACAAACCAAGTAAATTTATATTGTAATGTGAAATCTAAACCATTAGATATTGACTTTAATAATCCAAAACCAAATACTCAAAATAATTTAATTGTATATCAAACAACAAATCTTGAATTTAATGTTACTTGTAAAACAACTGGGGGATGTAATAATATTGATGTATTTGCAAAATTTGTTGATAATACAAAAATTTGGTGGAACTCTTCTTGGAGTTATAAACATCCAATTACAATCACATCTTCCACAAACGCACCACTTGGATACCAATTACTTATTCAATTAAATGAAACAAATGTTGGTCCAAGATTTGACTGGTCAAATTCATGTGTTGATTTAAGATTTATTAAATCAAATTCAATTGAATTAAATTATTGGATTGAAAGTTGTAACTTAGGAACTAAAACTGCAAATATTTGGATAAAGTCTGATGAAGCATTAACAACTGGAACTCCATATAATTTTGAAATGTATTACTTAAATCCATCAGCAATATCAAACTCAAATCCAAATAATGTATTTAGGACTAATGAAATTCATTTAACTGCTGGGGATTGTGCAGGTTCAGGAGTTTGTGATATGGATACTGATATAGAAGCTGATACATTAAGACAAAATATCGGAACTCCTACTATGACTGTTCATGGAACTGGTTATGTAACTTTAGTTAATCAAGTTGATAATCCTTATGGTGTGGATGATAATTATTTTACAAGATATAGATTTTTATATATTCCAACAATTTCAACAAGTCATACTTTTGGAACTCGTTCAGATGATGATTCTCAAATTGTAATTTCTCAATCTGATTCATATGGTAATGGACTAAATGGATTTGGAACTTATGATGTTGTTACAACTCAATATGGAACTTGGCACCAAAATGCTGCGTGTGGTTCAACTCCTGCAACTGAAGGGACTAGATTTTTCACAAGTGGAACTGGTTATTGGATGGAATATTTACATGTTGAAGGAACTGGTGGACAAGATCAACAAAT
>AYRE01000022.1_pt1 | contig 26786 bp, 27 predicted proteins | sample 183791 | NCBI WGS metagenome assembly AYRE01 (sample SAMN02391470, study PRJNA226580) | bioreactor metagenome | isolation source: day 6 sample from continuous culture bioreactor with low C:N ratio... | place: Germany: Bremen | reverse complement strand
CAGGCTTTCTTAGCCTTTGATTTTCTTTGTGTTATTTAGAAAATATTTTTATAATACTATTATATTTGTATTAACTTTTTTATTTTTAGAAAAAAATTTGATTTTTATAACCTTTTTGAGCTCAGCATTTGAATATGGGATATCCGGGATTTGAACCCGGGACCTCAGGCTTTCTTAGCCTTTGATTTTTTTTGTGTTATTTCACAGTCAGTTTATGCTAACTACAGTTTTAATTTTATTTATTTGTTAAATCTTAACAAATAAATTATATTAATGTCGCACAATTAAGATAAATCTTAATTATAATCGTCAACTTATAAGACCTGCGCTCTAACCAGGCTGAGCTAATACCCCGATAAATTATTTATTTTAAATAATCAAACTATGGATATAGCTTAATAGTATTAAGTTATGAAATTGTTTTTATAAATATTTAGTTAAACTTTTAGTAAAATTTAGTTTTTAAATTCTAAATTTTAATTTTAATTGCTTTTTGATTTTTATTTTAGGGCTTCTTGCATTTCCTTTTTAGAAAATTTATTTAGGTGAGTTGGAAAATCGGATCTATCGTTCATTGCGTAAATTGGACTCCATCCTAAAGCTCCACTTAATAATATCCAAAATCCAATTAATTCAAATAGGAAAATAATCATATATATTTTTGGTGTAAAAGAAATATATGCACTAGTTATAAGTCCAAGACCTATTAAAATTCTTATTAATCTTGAAGTAGAATTTAGATTTTTTTCAAACATACTGAATTTAGATTTTTTAAATTTAAAAAGTTTTTGGTGAGTTTTTTGATATTATGTCCATTTTTAGGTATTTTTAGTTAATTTAGATACTTTTGAGAATTATTTTTTTAAAATATTAAATAGATAATAAATTTATATCTTTATTATTATTTTTATTTTAATTTATATTTTTATTATTTTATAATAATGGGATTGTTCCAAAACCAATTAATAAAAATCCAATTAGTGAACACATTACAATAGTGTAAATTGGTTTTGACCATCTTAAAACTTTTTTACCATCTAAAACCCAAATTGGTAACATATTAAATATTCCTAAAAATGAGTTTACAAATATTCCAGTCATAATGATTGCTCCTAAAAAACCTTCAATTCCAAATAATAATCCTAATATTGTAAAAATTGCTGCTAAAGCTAAATTAACTAGTGGACCAGCAACCGAAATAATTCCGTTTTGTCTAATTGTTGGTCTTCCTAATATCATTACAGCTCCAGGAGATAGTAATATAATTGGTAAAAATAATGCTCCAATAAACATCAATCCTAACATCTGAAAATCTGCTCTGAATTCTGAGATGTATCCGTAATGTTGGGCAACTAATTTGTGTCCTAGTTCGTGAAATAAAAATCCAAAACCTACTGTTACAGCATACATTCCAAGTAATAGGAAAAATGTTGGGGATGAAATAAATTCTAAACTTAAAAGTTCTTTATATTGAAATACAAATAATGTTAAAATTATCATAATCATTGCAATTGTTAAATGATAAATTTCAATTGATGAAAATTTATATTTTCCAACTTTAAAAAATTTAACTTTTATTTTTTCTTCTTTAAATTCTACAAAATCTGCCATAATTTATCTAATTGTTTTAAGTTTATAATTTTATTTACTTTTTTTAATATTTTTTTCAACTTTTTTTCATTTTTTTCATTTTTTCATTTTTTCAAATTTCATTTATTTTTATTTTATATTCTTATTTTACTTTGATTTTTGCAGTTTTATTGAGTTTTTTATCCCAAAATTATTTTTTAGTCGAAATTTTAAACTAAATTATTATATAGTTTAAAATCCATATATATTACAATGGGTCAAATCGGTGGATTACTCAAGGAAGAGATGCCACGGGAAAAATTAATCCGGTTTGGTCCTAATGGTTTAACAAATGTTGAGCTGTTAGCTATAATTTTACGTACTGGGACAAGGGATAAAAATGTTATTGATTTGTCAAGAGAAATATTATCTAAGTTTGATTTGAAAACAATATCTAGAGCTAGTTTTGAAGATTTTTTAAAGTTTAAGGGGATTAAATCTGGTAAAGCTTGTATTTTAATTAGTTTGTTTGAGCTTTCGCGCCGTGTTCAGTTTTCAGGTTCAGATTTGTTGGAATCTAGTAAAGTTTGTTTTAAAAATTCTAAGGATATTTATTCTTATGTAAAGTCTGATTTTTTACATTTAGATATTGAAAAAGTTATGATTATTTATTTGGATTCACGTAATAAGCCAATTAAGAAAGAATTTTTATTTTCTGGAGAATTTAATAAAAGTTATTTTGATATTAAAATTGTTTTAAAGAAAATTCTTAGTGTTAATTGTTTTAAAGTTATTTTGGTTCATAATCATCCAAGTGGAGATAGTTCTCCGTCATTAGCTGATATTGATTTAACAAAAAAGTTTATTGGTGCGTGTTGTGGTATTGATGTAAAAGTTATTGATCATATTGTTGTTGGTAGATATTATACTAGTTTGTTTGATAGGAATTTAATGTAGTTTTATAAATTAGAGATAACTAATTATATTTATGATTTTAAAACAAGTAGCAGAAGATTTTTTAGTTGATGAGTTATATGATATTAAAAAGTTTGAAAAAAAGGATGAAGGAAAAGATTATTTTTATTTTATTTTAAAGAAAACTCAGTATAATCAATTAAGGGCTATTGATATTGTTGCTGATTGTTTTAATACTTCTAAACGGTTAGTTCATTTTGCAGGGACTAAGGATAAGCATGGGATTACAACTCAAATAATTTCAGTTTTGGGTTTAAATGAGGCGAATTTACAAAAAAATATTGATCATATTAATAATGAGGTTAAAGATATTGATGTTGAGTTTATTGGGAAGTTTCCAGGGAGAGTTAATTTAGGTGATAATTTAGGGAATAAATTTGGGATTACAGTTAGAGGTTTAACTCAAAAACAAGTTGACGAATGTCCTAAAAAATTAGAGAATATGGAAAAATTTGGAGCTTTAAATTATTTTGATTCTCAAAGGTTTGGGTTTGCTAATAATTCTCATAAAATTGGGAAGTTTATTTTACAAAATAAACCTGAGTTAGCTGTTAGGGAAATTTTAACTTCTTTACCAAAAGATCCAAGTGATGAGTTGAAGATTTTTGTTGAGAGAGTTGAGAAGGAATGGTATGGAGTTAAGACTTGTGATCAAGATATTATTGATACTTTAATTGGAATTTGTCCAGATAGATTTAGAGATTATGCGAGAATTTTAGCTCATTTGAAAAAGGCTAAAAATGATTTCCCAGGGGCTTTTAGAACTTTAATGAAAAAGTTAAGAACATTATATATTAATGCTTATCAGTCACATATCTTTAATAATACTATTAAGGCTTTAATGGAGAAAGGAATTTTGGGAGATTATGATAAATTGGAGTTAATTAATCATTTTACAGATTTTGATAAAGTTCCAAAGGATGTTATGGATATTGTAGATTCAATTTTAGAAAAAGATGGAGTAACTAGAGATATGTTTCAATTAAAGTCTTGGCCTGAGTTAAAAGCAAAGTCAACTGTTATGCGTGAAATTGTAAATAATCCAAATAATTTAGTTGTTCATTCTGCTAAAGTTGATGAGTTAAATGAAGATAAGTTTAAAGTTTTAGTTGAGTTTGAATTAGGTTCTGGACAGTATGCGACAAATATTGTAAAGCAACTTTTTTAATTATTTTAATAATGTTAAAATAATATTTTAATTTTGTTTCTTTTTTATTTTTATAATTTTAATTTTGTTTAAAGTTATGCTTAATTTTATATTCTTTTACTCTTGTTTGGTTATAAAACACATAATCTTTTTAAATATGAAAACTACATTTTATTTATGAAAAATATTTTCCAAGTAATTTTTATGTTATTTATTGTAGCATTTAGTGTTCCGGTTGCATTCTCCGAACCTGAGGAGTTTGATTTTAAGTTAGAATTTAGTCATGATTTTGATGATGAAGATGATGAAAATGAGTGTAAGGTTGAGTATGATGATAATTCTAAATCTTTGGATTTTGATGAGAGATCTGAGGATGATGATTTAGAAAAATCTTTTACTGATAAATTAGAAGTTAAGTGTGATGAAAATGTTGATGAGATTAAGTTAAAAATTTATGATTCAGCTGGAGTTGAAGTTTATGATGAAGATTTTTCAAATGAAGATAGAGTTAAGGTAGATATTGAGGATTATAGATATGATGAAGATGAAGATTGGTTTTCAATTGAATTAGAGCATAGTTTTGGGTCTTCAAGTATTGAGTGTGATTTAGAGATTGATGGGGAAGATTATAATTTTGAGTTTGATTCAAATGATAATTCAGATGCTTTAACTATTGAAAAAAATTTTGATAAAATTGTTAAGTTTTCTTGTGAAGATGAAATTGATGAAATTAAGTTAAAGGTTTATGATGATGATGGTGATGAAAAGTTTGATGAAACTTATACTGATGATGATAGAATTTCTTATGATAAGGATAAGGAAGAGATGGAAGCTTCTGAGATAATTATTGATATTGATCATGATTTTGGAAATGATAATATTAAGTGTGATTTAACAATTGATGATGATACAACTGATGTATATGAGTTTGATGAGGATTCTTCTTCTTCAGATTTAAAGATTGCTGTAGAAATTAAGGAAATTATTGAATTTGAGTGTGATGATGATTTTGATGAAATTGTTGTTAAAGTTTATGATGAAGATGGTGAGAGAGTTGATACTTTAGAGTTTAAAAATGATGATGAATTTGAGTATGAGGTTTCTGGAGGAGCTTATGATTATTCAATGAAGATTAATAATGTTTTTGAAAAGGATGAAGAGATTGAGTGTGATATTTCAATTGATGGGAAGAAAACAAAAGAGTTAGAGTTAGATGATGGTTCGAAAATTTCAGAGTTATTATTTGATGGGAATTTTGAGAGTGAACTTATTTTAAAGTGTGATGGAAGTTTAGATTCAGTTGAGTTTTCAACTTATTTTGATGGAAAGTCTACACCTGTTTATGAAACTGTATTTGAGAATAAATCTGAGTTTACTCATAAACAAATTTCTGTTGAGGAACAAAAAAAGTTAGACGATGCGGCTGCAGCTGCTAAGGTTGAAGAGGATAGAAGAATTGCTGCAGAGAAAGCAGCTGAAGTTGAAGCAGAAAAGTTAAGAATTGCTGAGGCTAAAATTGCTGCTCAAAAAGCTGAGGAAAAAAGGATTGCTGATCAAAAAGCACAAGAGGAAAAGTTAAGATTAGAAAAATTAAATGCTAATTTAACTGAGGGTGTAAATTCAAATGGAGTTGATCCAATTTCTGGAAAAGTTGTTGATTCAGTTGTTGAGAAGTGTATTGATTCAAATGATTCAAGGTGTGTAAATAATTTAGATTCTAATGAGAATTCAAATATTCCTTTAATTGTTACAATTTTTATTATTGTAGGGATTTTAGTTTTATTATTTTTTCATTTTGTTGAGGTTTCAGATAGTCCAAAACAAAAAAAAGGTGGTAGAAAAGCAAAACCTTCAAGTTCAAGTGGTTTTTCACATAATCCAAAACATACAACTGAACAAAGAACTTCAACAAATTCACGTAATAGAGATAAAGTGAATTTTGATTTTTTAGATAAAAAAAAGTAAAACTTTTTTCACCTAATAAATCAAGGTGAACATACATACTTTGTATGGATTCAATAAATTTATTCTAAATTTATGAACATTTTTTTTACAATGTATAAAAATAGTTTTTTAGATAAAAAAAAGTAAAACTTTTTTATATTTTTATTTTTATTTCTTTTTTTAGTTACACTTAATATTTATATATTTCTTTTTTTATTGATTATTTTATAATGGATAAAAAATTACTTTTGTTTGATGTTGATGGAACTTTAACTCCATCTCGAGGAGTAGCTTCATCTGAGATGTGTGATATTTTAAAAAGTTTATATAATGATGAAAATTTAGTTATTGGTTTTGTTGGTGGTTCTAATTTACCAAAACAACATGAGCAGTTGGGGGATTGTATGAATTATTTTAATTATTGGTTTCCTGAGAATGGTTTAGTTGCTTATAAAAATGGAGTTGAATTTTTTACTTCTGATTTAATGTCTTTTTTTACAGAGGATTCTTTAAAGGAGTTAATTAATTTTAGTTTACATTATATGGCGGATTTAGATATTCCTGTAAAGAGAGGAACTTTTTTTGAGTATAGAACTGGTTTAATTAATATTTGTCCTGTTGGGAGAGATTGTTCTCAAAAGGAGAGAGAAGATTTTTTTAAGTTTGATTGTGAACATAAAGTTCGTGAGAATATGATTGTAGAGTTAAGAAAAAAGTTTCCTGATTTAGATTTACATTATTCTATTGGTGGTCAAATTAGTTTTGATGTTTTTCCAAAAGGTTGGGATAAGACTTTTTGTTTAAATCATTTTGATTTGGGTGAGTTTTCAGAAGTTCATTTTTTTGGGGATAAAACTGAGTTAGGTGGGAATGATTATGAAATATTTTGTGATTCTAGAGTAGTTGGTCATAGTGTGAAATCTCCACAAGATACAATTGATATCTTGAAACTTGAGTTTTTAAAATAAATTTAAAACAAATTTTTATAAAAAACTAATTCTTTGTGTTTATTATGAGTAAAGATGTTTTAATTATTTTACCTGCTTTTAATGAGGGAAAAGTTATTTCTTCAGTAATTTCTGATATTAGAAAAGAAGGTTATGAAAACATTTTAGTTGTTGATGATTGTTCTAGTGATAATACTTTTAATGTTTCTTCTAGTTGTGGGGTTAATGTTGTGAAACATCCAATTAATCGTGGGGCTGGAGCTGCAACTGCTACTGGGATTGAGTATGCTAAACGAGCAGGCTTTGAACGAATTGTGTTGATGGATTCTGATGGTCAACATTCTCCAAAAGATATTAAAAAATTATTAGTTGAGTTGGATAATTTTGATGTTGTGATTGGGAGTCGTATGGTTGGGGATTTAAAGTCTATGCCAGTTCAAAGGAAATTAGCAAATAAAATTGGTAGTTTGGTTACTTTTTTTTTTTTTGGTAAGTTTGTTCATGATTCTCAAAGCGGTTTTAAAGCATTTAATAGGCGTGCTATTGATTGTATTAATATTACTTTTGATAGGTATGAATTTTGTTCAGAGATTATTGGAGAAATTTATAATCATTCATTAAATGTTAAAGAAGTCCCAATTAAAGTTTTGTATTCAAAACATTCAATGGGAAAGGGACATGGCCAATCAATTAGTAATGGTTTTAAAATGATTGTGAAATTTTTAATGAGGGGTTAGGAATTAAACTTATAAATGTTAAAAATTATTATATAGTATATTAAAAAATGGATACAACAATAATTATATTTATTATACTGAACATTGGGATTTTAACTTATATTTTAAATCATATTAAAACTAAAAAGAGAATTCATAATTTAGTTGAAGTTTTTTTTCTTTTTATTTATATTTGTTTAACTATTATTTTATTTTTTCCAAATATTTTAAATGTAGTTGAAGAGATTTTAAATATTCCATCAGCTTTGAATTTAATGATTTATTCAAGTATTTTTTTAGCTTATTTATTTATTTATAATTTGTATTCAAAAATTGAATCGCAAAGGGAAGAAATTACGAAGTTGAATCGTGAGCTTGCTTTGATGAGTGGGAAAAAGGAAAAATAATATGGTTTTACATAATTTAATTGATTTAGTTGCAAAGTTTAAAGTTTATTTTGGTTCGGCAGCTTTTTATTTAAGTTTTCTTAATTTTGTATTAATTTTAGCAACTTTTAAATTAACTTATGGTATTAAAGTTTCTGCATTTTTATTGGTGCCGGTTGGTTTTTTTTTAGTTTTAATTATTGGTTTTTTAGATTATAAATTAATTTTATTATCTCAAACTAAACATTCAAATAAAAAAAATGATTTAAAAATTCAAATGGATAGGATTGAAGAGAAATTAGATATTTTATTGGAGAAAAAAAATGAGTGATAACAAAATTAATTTAATTATTTTTCCAGGAAATTTTTTACCTAATGTTGGAGGACTTGAAACACATGTTGATGAATTTGTGAAGTATTTATCTAAAAATGATAATTATAATATTACTATTTTTTCTCCTCATACTTCTGGTGGCAGGATTAAGGAAACAATTCATACTGGTGTTAAGGTTATAAGGTATCCTGCTTTTTTTTTAATTCCTAATTTTCCAGTTCCTAAATTTTGGTCTTTAACTTTTTGGAAATTGTTTAGGAATTTATATAGTAAAAATTTTAATGTTGTTATGACTAGAACAAGATTTTTTACTAATTCTTTTTTAGGTTTAGTTTTTGCAAAGTTTAGATTGTGGAATAAATTAATATTAATTCATGTTGAACATGGAAGTGGATATGTTAAGGTGGAATCTGAGTTTACTAATTTTATCTCTAAAGTTTATGATAATATTTTTGGTAGGATGATTTTCAAGTTTTCAGATAAAAATATTTCTATTTCTGATGCAGTTTGGAATTTTGTTCAAAAATTTGATGGTCGTGAAAGTCCTAAAATACCTCGTGGTGTTGATTTTAGTATATATGATAAGAAAAAATTTAATTTTGACTTATCAAAGTATAAATCTGATGATAAATTATTAATTGGATTTGTTGGAAGATTGTATAAATGGAAAGGTGTTGAGAATACAATTAAAGCATTTTTAGATTTACCTGATGAATTAAAGAGTAAATGTAATTTGCTAATTGTTGGAGATGGTGAGGATTTTGAGAGATTGAAAAATTTGTGCGGAGCTAATTTAAATAATAATATCTTTATGTTAGGTTCTATTGAATTTTCTAAAGCAATTGATGTATATAAACAGTTAGATATTTTTGTTCATTCTGCGTATGTTGGGGGTGGATTATCAAATTCTTTATTGCAGGCGATGTATTGTGGTTGCTCTGTTATTGCATCACCTAATGAAGGTGCAAATGAAGTTGTTATTGATGGTGAGAATGGTATTTTACTTAAGGATAATTCAGTTAAAAATTTAAAAATTGGTTTGGTGAAATTGATTAAATCAAAAACTTTAATGGATAAATATTCTAAAAGTTCTACCAAATATATAAAAAACAATTTTGATTGGGATATTGTAATTGAGAAATATGTTCAAGTATTTGATAATGTTTTAAGAGGTAAAAAATAATGTGTGGTATAAATGGATTTAATTTTAAGGATGAAAAGTTAATTGGTTTAATGAATAAAACTATTTTTCATCGAGGTCCTGATGATTCAGGTTTCCAATTATTTGATAATTTATCTTTAGGACATTTAAGGTTATCAATTTTAGATTTAAGTGATAAAGGTCACCAACCTATGAGTTTTAATGATTTAACTATTACTTATAATGGAGAAATTTATAATTTTGAAAAAATTCGTGAGGAATTAATTGATAATGGTTATAAGTTTGATTCTGAATGTGATACTGAAGTAATTTTGAAAGCTTATGATTTATGGGGTGAAGATTGTGTTAAGAGATTTAATGGAATGTGGGCTTTTTGTATTTTTGATAAAAAGTCTAATACGTTATTTTTATCTAGAGATAGATTTGGGAAAAAACCATTATATTATTATTTAGCTGATGGAAAGTTTATTTTTTCTTCTGAGATTAAGTCTATTTTAAATTATGATTTTAAAAAACAAATTAATAAACAATCTTTTAATGAAATATTCTCTTATAGGTTTACGTATTCTGATAATACTATTTTTGAAAATATTTTTAATTTTAAACCTGCTCACAATATGGTTTTTGATTTGTCTAAAAATGAAATTGAGAGTTATGAAAAATATTATTCTATTAAAATTGGAATTTTAAATAAAAATTTTAAACAAATTAAGTCTGAGTTATTTGATAAACTTGATAATGCTGTAAAGTCTAGAATGGTATCAGATGTTCCAGTAGCAACTTTTTTGTCTGGTGGGATTGATTCTTCTATTGTTACTTATTTTGCTAAAAAGTATAATGAAAATTTAAATACTTTTTCTGTGGGTTTTGATACGACCAATGAATTATCTCATGCTAAGGTTGTGGCGGATGCCCTTAAGACTAATCATCATGAATTTATTATTAATAAGGATAATGTTTTAGATTATTTGGAAGAGATGATTTATCATATGGATGAACCTATTGGTGCTGATCCAGGGTTTTTGCCAATTTTTGTTTTATCTAAGGAGACTAAAAAGTATAATACTGTTGTTTTAACTGGGGATGGTGCTGATGAGGTTTTTACTGGTTATGATAGATATAAATTATTACATTATGGGACTTTTTTGAAGTATTTTTCATTTTTTAAGTCAAAGAATCAAATTGTTCATAGGTTGAATATGATGAGAGGGAAGTCTATTTTGGATGCATTTTTTGAGGTTACTAGAGTTTTTGAAAAATCTGAACTTAAAAAATTAAATTTGAAGGATTTGAAACCTAGTTTTGAAAAGTATGAGAAGCTTGATACTAATAATTTAAATAAAATTCAATTATTTGATATTGATAATTTATTACTTAAGGATTTTTTTATGAAGTCTGATAAGATGAGTTCTGCTTTTGGTTTGGAGCAAAGAACTCCATTTATGGATAAACAAATTGTTGAGTATGGGTTGTCAATTCCTATTAAGTATAGATTATTTGGTTGGAATGAGAAATATATTTTGAAGAGATTGGCTAAGGATATTTTACCTAAGAGTATTTGGAAGAGAAGAAAACATGGGTTTAATGTCCCTATTGATTATTGGTTTGAGAATATTTTAGGAGATAAATTAAAAGAATTATTGTCTCATAGTAATCATGGACTTTATAATAAGTCTTATGTTTTATCTTTACTTTCTGATTTGAAATACAATTCTTCTTCTTTTAAGTCTAGGAATGTGATTGCTCAAAAGTTGTGGACTGTGCTTGTTTTTGAGATGTGGTATAAAAAATATGTGAATTAACTTAAAATGAAACTATTAATTAAAATAATTTTAGCACTTGTAATCAGTTTAATCTTTTGGGAACTTATTATCACTAATTTTATATTTGATAATCCCGACTATGAACTTCGAGATACTGGAATTACTCCTAAAATTAATTCTGTAACATTAAATACTCAAGAAGGATATGCTAAATTAACTCATAAGAATGAATTTGGAACTTATGACGAAATAAATTTTTCTAAATCTGCTATTTTGTATCAAGGTGATTCTTATACTTATGCAAAACAAGTCTCTAATGATAAAAATTATGTTAGTCTTATTAAACGGAATTTATCGGATTATGAGCATATTAATGCAGGAAATTTTGGAACTGATGTTATTGATTATTATAATAATTATAAATATTTTAAGAACTATGATGTCAGATATTATATTATTCAACTTAGATATAATGATTTTATTACTGGATTTGATAAAAAAAAATATATCTTATGTTGAAAATAAAAATGATTCTTTAGTGTTTATGTCTGGTTCAGACTCTTTAATTAACTTTTTTTCAAATCATTTTGAAGTATATACTTTAATAAATAAAATAAATTTAATTGTTTTATTTAAGGAAAAATATTTTCATTATTTTTTATCTTTGATAAGTTTTAGTAATTCTAATGAGGTATATAATAAAGATAACTTAAATCCAAATAATTTTTTAATTAGTGAACAATTAAATTTACTTAAATCTGTTTATGGGGATAAATTAAAATTGGTTTATCTTCCAATGGATATTATTATTGAAAATAATAATTTAAATTTTAAAAATGTAGAGGAATTAGAATTTAAAAAAATTATTTTTAATGAATCTAAAAAATTAAATATTGAGATTATTGATATGACTTATGATTTTAAAAATATATATCTTGAAAAAAATGAATTTGGATATGGGTTTTCAAATACTATTCCTGGAATTGGACATATGAATGAATTAGGTCATAAAATTTTAGCAGATAAATTAACTGAGGTTTTAAAAGAATGATATTTACTGATTTTTTATTTTTTCCATTTATACTGGTTGTAATATTTATTGCTAATTTTATTTTGAAAAATAATTTAAAGTTTAGAATTATATTTTTAACGGCCTCTAGTTATTTTTTTTATGCAACTTGGGATTGGCGATTTATGTTTTTAATATTAACTTCAACAGTTATTGATTATTTTTTAGGATTAAAAATTGAAAAAAGTTCAATTCATAAAAAAAAATATTTAATTTTGAGTATTATTTTTAATTTATCAATTTTAGGTTTTTTTAAATATTTTAATTTTTTTTTAGATAATATTAGTTGGTTATTTGGAAGTAATTTTACTTATTGGAATATAATTTTACCAGTAGGTATTTCATTTTATACTTTTCAAACTATGAGTTATAGTATTGATATTTATCGAGGAAAAATTAATGCTGAAAAAGATTTTATGAAATTTGCATTTTTTGTAAGTTTTTTCCCACAACTTGTAGCAGGTCCAATTGTTAGGGCCTCAGAGTTTTTACCTCAGACTAAATATTTAAAAACTCCTTCACATTCGGAGTTTATTAGTGGTTTACAAATTTTTATATATGGTTTGATTAAGAAATTATTAATTGCTGATTCATTATCTTTATATGTGGATGTTGTTTATGGGTCACCACCTTTATTTTCAACAGAAACTTTGTGGCTTGCTACAATTGCTTATGCGATTCAAATCTATTGTGATTTTTCAGGATATTCTGATATGGCAATTGGGACTGCGAAAATGTTAGGTTTTAAACTTGTTAAAAATTTTGATATTCCTTATTTGTCTAAATCAATTACTGAGTTTTGGCAAAGGTGGCACATGTCCTTATCTCGATGGATTAAAGATTATATTTATATTTCTTTGGGTGGAAATAGAAAAGGTAAGTTTAGACAATCTGTTAATTTATTGATTACGATGTTACTTGGGGGATTGTGGCATGGTGCTAGTATTAATTTTGTTGTGTGGGGTGAGTTACATGGATTAGTTTTAATTTTTGAAAAATATTTCATATTAGACAGGTTTAAGGATTTTAAGTATAAAACTAAATTTAATTTAGTTGGATGGTTTTTAACTTTTAATTTCGTTTTATTTACTTGGATTTTTTTCAGGGCAAAAAATTTAGACTTTGCTTTTATAATTATTGATAGGATGTATTTTGGTTATTCTACAGGTATTCAGTGGATTTACACACCTTTATTATTTATAATTCCAGTTGTAATTGTAGCTCATTTTGTAGGATTTTATTTAAGAAAACATAATAAAAATTATTTATTATTAAATTTAAATAGTTTTTTTGGAATGTTAATTATTATATTTATAATTTTAGGTATATTTGTATTAAACCCTCAAAATCCAACTCCATTTGTTTATTTTCAATTTTAAATTTAATTTATTTATTCTCTTAATTATTCTATAAATGAAACCTTAACTTTATATAATATCTATTAATTAAATGATTATGGAAAATACAATTAAATCTTATATAGAGGAAAATATAGAAACTAAGAAAAGAATTTTAGAAAGTCAAGTTGATGATATTTCAAAAATTGTTGAAAAAGTTATTGATTGTTTGAAGAATGGGAATAAAATTTTAATTTGTGGGAATGGTGGTAGTGCTGCAGATTCTCAACATTTTGCTGCTGAATTAATTGGGAGATATAAATTAGAGAGAGATTCTTTGCCAGCGATTGCTTTAACTACTGATACTTCAATTTTAACAGCTATTGGGAATGATTATGGGTATGATAAAGTTTTTTCAAAGCAAGTTGAAGGTTTAGGAAAAAAAGGTGATATTTTGTTTGGGATTTCAACTAGTGGGAATTCTCCAAATATTTTAAAAGCTTATAAAGTTGCAAAATCAAAAGGGGTTACTTGTATTGGTTTACTTGGTCGTGATGGTGGGAATTTAAAGGAGTTATCTGATTTGGAATTTACTGTTCCTAGTGATAATACTCCTAGAATTCAAGAAGCTCATATTTTAGCTATTCATACTATTTGTGAGATTATGGAAAATAATATGTTTGGGGAAAAATAAGTTAAGTATTTATACTAATAGTGTTAAATAATATTATAATTATATTTATTACAAAAATTATTAAAAATGGATGAATTAGAAAATCAAATTAAAAATTTAAATGTGTTAGTTGTTGGAGATATTATTTTAGATAAATATTATTTAACTGATGTTAGTAGAATTTCTCCTGAGGCGCCAGTGCCAATTGCGAGGTTTAAATGTGAAACAAATATCTTGGGTGGGGCTGGAAATGTTACTTTAAATTTGAAAAAGTTAGGTGTTGAAAATGTTTATTCTGTTGGGATTGTTGGAGTTGATAATTCTGGGAAACAAATTCAAGAAATGTTTAAGTGTGAAGGGATTAAATTTATGCCTGTGTTTAGTTCTGATGATACTATTACTAAAACTAGAATTCTTTCAGATGGAAAACAATTATTAAGGTTAGATTTTGAAAAAAATGTTAATTCTTATTCAAATTTATCTAAACAAATTATTAAAGAAATTTCTGATGTTATTTCAAATATTGATATTGTGATTGTTTCAGATTATGTTAAAGGTTGTATTAGAAAAGAAGTTTTAGATTATTTGAAAACTACTGGGAAGTTTTTAGTTGCAGATACTAAGTCAACCGATATTGAAAATTTTTCAAATTTTAATTTAATTACTCCTAATTTTCCGGAAACTTGTAAAATTGCTGAAAAATTAAGGTATACTGAAAGAATTGAAAATACTAATTTATCAATTGAAAAAGTTGGAAAGTTTATTAATTCAAAATTAAAGTCAAATTTATTAATTACTCGTTCTGAGATGGGGGTTAGTTTAATTGATAGTGATGTTAATCATTGTAATATTGAGAAGGCTAAAGTGTTTGATGTGACTGGAGCTGGAGATACTTGCGCTAGTATTTTTTCTTGTTTGTATTATTTAAAGTATGAAAAAAATAAAGCTCTAAATTTGATGAATGCTGCCGCAAGGCTAACTGTTTCAAATATTGGGAATTATGCGCCAACTTTTTTAGAGGTTAAAAAGGAATTTTTAAAGGAAGAATTTGATTATGTTTTAACAAAAAATGATGCTATTAAAAAAATGTTAGAATTAAAGGCTGAGGGGAAGAAAATTGTTTTTACTAATGGTTGTTTTGATATTTTACATAAAGGGCATATTAGTTATTTAACTGAGGCTAAAGCGCAAGGAGATATTTTAGTTGTTGGGCTTAATTCTGATGCGTCTGTTAAAAGGTTAAAGGGTGAGTCACGTCCGATTATTGATGAGAATTCTAGAAGTTTTGTGATGAGTAATTTAAAGGCTGTAGATTATGTTGTGATTTTTGATGAGCAAACTCCTTGTGATTTAATTAGTGCTTTAAAGCCTGATATTCATGTTAAAGGTGGGGATTATAAAAAAGAAGATATGCCTGAGACTGAAATTGTTGAAGGTTATGGTGGAGAAGTTAGAATTTTGAAATTTATTGATAATAATTCAACTTCAAAGATTATTGAAAAAATTCGTAAATATGGTTAAGGCAATTTTTTTAGATCGAGATGGGGTAATTAATTATGATCATGGTTATATTTACAAAGTTTCAGATTTTAAATTTGTGAAAGGAGTTTTTGAAGCTTTAAAAAAGTTTCAAGAGCTTGGGTTTTTATTATTTGTTGTGACAAATCAGTCAGGGATTGGAAGGGGTTATTATTTAGAGTCTGATTTTTTAAAGTTAAATGATTTTATGTTAAAGGAATTTTCTAAAAATAATATTAATATTTCTAAAGTTTATTATTGTCCACATAGTCCAAAAGAGGGTTGTGAGTGTAGAAAACCTAAAAATAAGTTACTTTTGGAGTGTAGGGAAAGTTTTAAAATAGATTTTAGTAAGAGTTATTTTATAGGTGACAAGCAGTCAGATATTGATTGTGCTAATTCTGTTAGTATGAAATCTTTTTTAGTTAAGAAGGATTGTGATGATGAACTGGAGAAAGTTTTTGAGGAGATTATAAATGTTGAGTAAAATAAAAATAATTGGTGTAAAATTTATTGAAAAATTATATTTTTGTAAATATAATTTAGGTGGTAAGTTTGAAGTTGATTATTCTTCTGAGTTTAAAGAAATTTGTTTAATTTTAACATCTCCTTTGGGTATTGGTGATTTAATTATGATGACTCCTACAATTAAAACTTTTAAGAAAAATTTTCCAAATTCTAATATAACTTTAATTACTGATAAGGATATTTTTGATAAGTCTGAGTATATTGATGAAATTATTTTAGTTAACGGAGGAAATGTTGAGTTAATTGACAAATTTAGTAAAATTTCTAAATATTTTGATTTGGGAGTTGTTTTATGTAGAGGGATTAATCAAGTTATTTATTTAAATAAATTAAATTGTAAATTTCATTTGGGTTATTTAGGTGGTTATAATATTTTATCAAATTTTAAGTTAAAAAAAGAAAATTTGAAATTTATTAAACAGGAGCATTTTTCGAATATGGGTTTAAATATTTGTAGTAGTTTAAATTTAAAACTTGATAAAACTTTAATTAACCCTATTTATTCTAAATCTATTACTGATGTAATTGATAAAAAATTTAATAATTTAAATATTGATTCTAGTAAACCTGTTATTGGTTTGAATACTAATGTTATGTGGGAGTCTAGGAGGTGGTCTGAGGAGAATTATATTGAATTGGTTTCACAGTTACATAAAAAGTTTAATTTTGTTTTACTTGGTGGTCCTGGTAGTGATGTGACTTTAAATAATTTGATTGAAAAAACTTTATCCAATAAATATATTAGTATTTTTAATTTGACTGGTAAATTAAAGTTAAAGGAGTCTATTGAATTTATGAGTAAATTAGATTTATTGATTACTGCAGATTCTGGACCTATGCATTTTGCTTTGATGATGAATGTTCCAACTTTAGCTTTGTTTGGGCCGGTAAATCCTAAATTTAGGTTGCCTGTTGGTTATGAAAAACTTGGGCGTTTTGATTCATTGTGGTTTTTAAATTATGCAAAAGGTTTTGAGTATGATTATGAATCTGAGTATTTTGATGAAAAAATGAATGGTCTTAAAGCAATTAAAGTTGAGTTTGTTAAAAATAAAACACTAAAGTTTTTTAAAAACAAAAAGTTTGATTACAAATAGGTATTTAAAAATGAGTGAAAATAAATCTAAATTAATTAATTGTCCAATTTGTAATGGTTCAAAATTTAAAAAATTATTAACTAAGGATATGCTAAATGAGGTATATCAATTAGTGAAATGTAAATCTTGTGATTTAGTTTTTTTTAATCCATTACCTTCTCAGGAAACTTTAACTGAGTATTATAATGGTGAGTATGCAGTTCCAGTATATCAACAAAAAAAAGTAATTTTGAAGAGTAAAAAAGTATTAGGCCTTTTAAAAAAATTAGGTTTAACTGAGAATTCTAAAATTTTTGAGTTGGGAGCATCTCATGGATTTTTTTTAAATGAGGCTAAAAAGAATAATTTTAAACCTTATGGTGTTGAACTTTCTAAAAAAGCATGTGATAATGCTAAAAAAAAGTTTGATATTGAAGTTGAAAATAATTTATTTGATGAATCTAGTTATTATAAAAAGAAAAATTATTTTGATGTTTGTTGTATGTTTGATGTTTTAGAACATGTTACAAATCCTAATCCTGTTATTGAGGGATTTTCTAAAATTTTGAAATCAGGTGGAAAAGTAGTTTTTACAGTTCCAAATATTGATTCAACTGAATTTAAATTTTATGGGAAACATTGGGAGTGGTTATCACCTCCAGCACATTTATATTATTATTCACCAAATACTATGAAAAAATTACTTGAAAAACATGGATTTAAAGTTGAACATGTTGAAACTTATAAGGGGGATTCAGCAGGAAATATTTTATTTCATTCATATCTATCTTTAAGACAATCTGTATTTTATTCTTTGAAATATTTATATGGTCGTGAGAAACTTTTGAAAAAACGAGAGAGTATTTCAAAGTCAATTGATAGTGTTGGTATTAAGAATAAAAAAGAATTTAGTGGTTTATCTGGTGTTGTTTATTCATTTAGTGAGTTATTTAATCCAGTTTTAAAAGGATTTGAAAAAAGTAGAAATAATCGTGGGAATGGGGCTACATTGCTTATAGTTGCTAAGAAGAAATGAAAAAAAAAGTTTATTTAATTAGTTGGTATTTTCCTTCTTTTCCGGGTGGAGCTGAAAAGTCAATTTTAGAAGAACTTAAAAATTATAAAAGTAAAAATTTTGATACTTATGTAATTTCTTTTGATGAAAAATTTAAATTTGGGAAGTTTGAAATTAAAGGGATTAAGGGTTATAATTATAGATTGAAATATTTATTTAATTTTTCAAGATATTATACTTATTTGTTTAATAAAAATCATATTTTTAAAATTTTATCTAAATATAAATTTAATTCAACTGATTTAATATTAGTTCAAGGAATTTTCACCCCATATGTATCTAAATTTTGTATTAAAAATAAATTAACTTATAATTATTATATTCGTGATGAAAATAATTTAAATGAATTTAATAATTATTGGGTTGGTTTTAAAAAGTATTTAAAATATTTGAAGGATTTAATTGATTTTATTCCTTTAAATAATTATATGTTACAAAATAAATTAGCTTTATTAAATGCAAATAAAATTATTTCTAATTCTAAATTTATTGCTAATTTATTACTAAAAAAATTTAATTTAAATTCAAAAATAATCTTACCTGAAATTGATTTATGTGAATTTGAAAAAGTTAAGTTAAATAAATCTGGACAGAAATATATAACTTTTATTGGGGGTCATAATGCGATGAAAGGGTATGATATTGTTTTAAAAATTGCTAAACAATTGCCTAATTATAAATTTTTAATTATAGGGAATTATCCTAAAAAATATGTAATTGGAAACATTACTTATTTACCTTGGCAAAAACACATTTTAGAAGTATATAAAAAATCTAAATTGATATTAGTTCCTTCTAGGTGGAAAGAGGCATATGGTAGGGTTGTTATGGAAGCTAATTGTTTAAATATTCCAGTTATAAGTTCTGGACAGGGTGGGCTTGTTGAAGCTAATGAATTTGGAGAAATTATTTATGATTTTGAAAATGTTGAAACTTGGATTGAAAAAATTAAAGTTAAAGCAAAATAATATAAAAGAATAAAAATAAATTCAACTATGAACAAAAATTTAAATAAAAATGGAATCACAACTCAAGATGATTTATATAATTTTAAATCATTTGGAAAGTTTAAACCTCATAGATTTAAAAAAATTTTGAAAAATATTCCGAAAAATAAACCAATTAAATTATTGGATGTTGCTTGTGGTGAGGGTCAATTTTATGATATTCTAAAAAAATATAGGGATAATATTGAGTATTGTGGAATTGATATTTCTAAAAAACAAATTGAAATTTCAAATAAAAAAGGTTATACTGCTAAAATTCAAGATGTGACAACAAAATGGGATTTTGGAGATGAAACATTTGATATTATAATTTGTGCTGAAATTATTGAACATATCTTTGATACTGATTTTTTTTTAAAACAAGCAAATAGAGTATTAAAAAAAAATGGAACTATGATTTTAACAACTCCAAATATTGCATCGGCAGGTGATAGATTAAGATTACTTTTAGGAAATAGGCCTTCTGCAATTGAATATACTGCTAGGGTTAAAGATAGTGGACATATTAGGGCATTTGTGTATGATGAGTTATTTAACTTATTAAAATTTAACCATTTTAGACAGATTAAAATTCTTGGTAGGGACTTTTATATGCCATTATTTAGACATGAAATGAAATATTTTGGAAAAATAAATGATTTTTTTGCAAAAATATTTCCAAAACTTTCAGCTGGTTTTATAGTTATAGCTAAAAAATGAATTCTAAAATTTTGTTTATTTTAAACTCGGATTTTGGTGTTTTAAATACTATTGGTGCTAGGGCAGAACATATTGCTAATGAGTTAAAAGACAAATCTGATTTGGTTGTTTTTTGTAGAGATTATAATAAACCTTTAGCTGGCGATTTTAATTTGATTAGAGTTGTTCCAGTTGGAAAATTTATAATGCAAGTTTTAACTGCGATTCCAATTTATATTACTAATAAAATTCCGTCTAATAAAATTAAAATTAAAATATTTGAGTATTTTTTATTAAATAAATTAAAAAAATTAAACTTAGATGAAGTTAATTTAATTCATTCTTGGGATTTTTTACCAAATATTTATAATTTTATTAAAAAAAATTATCCAAATATTAAAATTTATCAAGATGTGCCTATTGCTAGTCCTAATATTTTAAAAAAATTAAAAAACCCTGAATTAGAATTTATTGGGGAAAATTTTAAACCTCAAACTGAATTGGTGAATTCATTAAAGTTTATTGATAATTTTATTGTCCCATCAAATTTTGTTTTTGATTCTTTAGTTGAATTAGGGATTTCAAAACAAAAAATAAATATAATTCCTTTTGGAGTTAATATTGAAAAATTTAAACCAATTTTAAATAAAAATTTAAACTCTTTTAATGTTGCTTTTTCAGGAAATGTGAATAATAGAAAAGGAGTAAAGTATTTAGTTCAAGCTTGGAAAGAATTAAATTTAAAAAATGCTAATTTAAATATTTATGGTAGAGTTTATCCTGAAGTTTTAAAATATTTTAAAGAAAATAAAAAATTTAATATTAATTTGTGTGGATTTGTAGATATTCAACGAGAATTACCGAAAAATGAGTTATATGTTTTTCCTTCATTGATGGAAGGTTCTTCAAAGTCTGTTTATGAGGCTATGGCTTGTTCAATGCCAGTTATTACTACTTATAATGCAGGATCTATCATTGATGATGGAAAAGATGGTTTTATTGTTCCAGTTCAAAATATTGATTTACTTAAGGAGAAAATTTTATTTTTTTATGATAATCGGATTGAAATTGAAAAATTTGGTACTAGAGCTAAAAATAACGTTGAGAAGTTTACTTGGAATGTTTATGGGAAGGGTATTATTGAGGAATATAAAAAATAAAATGAATAAAATATTATATATACATAATGCAAATTTTAATTCAATTAATGCGAATAAATTACAAGTTATGAATATGTGTAATGCTTTTGTTGAAAATTCATGTGAAATATCTTTGGTTAGTTTTGGAGATTTGGATTTTGTAAAAGATAATTATCTATTTAATTATAATATTAAATTGAAACTATTAAACTCGAAATCAAATTATTATTTTAGAACTATAAAATTAGTTTTTAATACTTTAAGTAATAAAAAGTATGATTTAATATTTACTAGAGATTTAGTTTATACTTTTTTAATTAAATTACTAAAACCAAATGTCAACATTATTTATGAGTTACATGAAATTAAAAAAAATATCTTGTGGAAGTTTATTTTTGATTTAGTTTTTAGGAAGATAAATAACTTGGTAGTTATTTCTAATGGTTTAAAAAATGAACTTGTGAGTTTAGGGTTTAATTCTAAAAAAATTACTGTTTTACATGATGGTGTTGATTTTAAAAAATTTGATGTAGATTTATCTAGGTCTGAGGCTAGAAAAGTTTTGAATCTTAATGTTGATGAAAAAATTGTTTTATATATTGGTTCTTTTCAGAATTGGAAGGGGTACAAAACTTTTCTTGATTCTTCTGAAAATAATTTAAATCCTAAAGTTAAATTTTATTGTATTGGGGGAGGAGAAAATCAAATAACTTATTTAGAAAATAAATATCCGGAAGTTATTTTCCGAGAATTTGTGAATACAAATTTAGTTCCAGTTTGGTTGAAAGCTGCTAATGTATTAGTTATTCCTAATTCAGGAAAATTTGAAATATCTAGATATTATACTTCTCCTTTAAAATTGTTTGAATATATGGCGTCAAAAACCCCTATTGTTGCTAGTGATTTGCCTAGTATTCGAGATGTTGTGTCTGAGGATGATGTTTTATTTTTTGAAGCTGATAATCCAAATGATTTGTTTAAAAAAATACAAAGCATTTTAAAAGTTGATGAATTTGAAAAAATTGAGGTTCCGAATTCTTTTAAAAAAGTAAAAAAATACACTTGGGAAAATAGGGCTAAGGAGATTTTGAATTTAATTTAATTTTTATTTGTTATTTGTGTATTTGCTGGAGTAACAAATCTTTTTATATTCATCTCTTAGTTTTTTATTATGATAAAAAACTTAGATTTTAATCTTGAAGTTAAATTTATATTAGATATTTTAAAAAAAAATTTATTATCTATGCCTTCTATAAAAAGATTTGATGCAAAAACTGGTGAAGTTTTAGAGTCTGGAGATTCTTATGAGGATTTAGCAGACTATTTACCTTTTATTAATTATTATAATTATGATGATTTGTTTAATAAGGAGTTGGCTGATACTATTGATTATCTTCAAAATAATAGCTATATTTATGTGAAACCAGATAGGTTTCCTTTGGGATTTTTTGCAAGGTCATATGCTCAATCGGATTTAGTTTTTGGTTTAATCTTAGCTAGTTTTGAAAATAAGAAATATATTCCTTTGGCAGAAAAAACTATTTCACAATGGTATAATAAATTTTTTAAAAATAATGCGATGTTTATATTAAGAAAAAATCCTTTATATTCCGATTATAATTTATATGATTTTTTAAATTTTAAATTAAAAATAATTTCTTCTGATGATACTGGAATGTTTATTGAAATGTTTTGTCTAATGTATGAATTAACTAATAAAGAAGATTATCTAGAAAAAGCAAAACTTATTTATTTAAAAATGAAAAATTGTGAAAATTTTAAAAATTTAAATTATTTTTTTCCATTTTATTTTTCAGAGAACTTATCAGGTAAATTTATTTTAAACTCGCTAAATGTTTTTAAGAAACGAGATGGGGAATTTGAATTGATTAAACAAAATTCTAACACTTTATTTGGATTAATAAGATTAATTAAAAATTCTAAAGGTGAAACTTTAAATTTTTATAGGTCTGAATTTAAATTATTTTTAGATTATTTTATTAAAACTTTTTATGATGAAAATTCGAGTATATTTTATACGAATTTTAATATAAAAACTAAACAAAAGGGAAGTGATTTAACTGTATTTCATATGATTGAGTTATTTATTGAAGGATTTTTAATTTATGATGACAAAAAATATTTGGATGTTGCAAATAATATTGTGAGTAATATAGTGGAATTTCAAGATAAAAAAACTGGCTTATTATCTTTTTTACATCCTAATTCTTCTCAAGATTTAAAGAGATTTAATGTTACAAAAAATGTTTCTTGGTTAGATGCGGAAATTGATTTTTTAGTTGCAACTTTGAGGTTATACGAATTGACAAAAAATAATGAGTATCTGATTGCAATGGAAAAATTATTAGTAGGGATTGTAAAATATCATAAAAGTAATTTTGGATATTCTTCAATTGTAGATATATCATCAGGAAAAGTAACTTGTTTTCAATATTCAACTAAAATGTTAGCTTTGGTTTTAAAGGCTTTTATAGCTTTTGAAAATATTGGTAAATTAAATAATAAAAATGATAAAATTTATTATGTTTTACAAGATAGGTGATTTTAGATAAAATGGAATTAAATAAAGCTATTAAAAATCGAAGAAGTATTAGAGAGTATAAAACAAAACTAGTTACAGATGAGAGTATTGATGAATTAGTTGATTCTTTTTCATTGGCCCCTACCTCTTGCAATTTACAATTAGCATCTTTAGTATTAGTTAATGATAAGGAGACTTTAGTCTTGATGAAAAAACATGTTACTGGTAAGGTTGATTGGACTAATCAATTATTTGTTTTAGTTGTTAATAATACTATTAATTATGGGAATTCGGCTCAGGAAATAAGTGCTGGTATGGCTGTACAAAATTTAATGTTGAAAGCAGAGGAGTTGGGGATTGGGACTTGTCCTATTGCTGGATTTTCAGGTAAATCTTACTTAAAAAAGTTACTTAATGTTCCAGTAGAATTTGATATCCCTCTTTTAATTTTTTTTGGGTATAAAAAAGAACTCCCAAAAAATCATTTAATTGTACCTTATAGGGCTGATAAGCAAATTATTTTATCTAAAAATAAATTTAACAATTTTTATTTTAAATCCACAAATAATTTAAATAAATGGACATTAGATGAGATTTTAGAGTATAGAAAAAGAATTTTTTCAGTATATTATCCAAGATTTAGGCACGGTCTGTGGAGAAATTCTTTAAATGATGAGTTTAAGACCTTTTTAATCAATTCTATAAATGGTGATTGTTTATGCTATTATTTTTGGGAGAGTGGTTTTTTAAATCAATTAAATGATAATATTGATTTATATGTATATGATGATTTTGATGAATACACTAATTTTTTAAAATCCAAGTATGATATTAATATTTCAAAAAAGTTTGATAAGTCAAAAAAGTTTGATAATATATTTCTAGCTAATACGTTAGAGTTTTGTAAGAATAGAGAAGATGTATTTAAAGACATTAGTTTAAAATTATCAACTAGTGGTTCAGCCAAGTTATTATTTTTTAATTATTGGGGAATTTTTGCAATTTTTTTCAGAACATTGAATTTAATTGGTTTGACGAATAGCGTATATGAAAAATCACCATTCTATAAAATTGGTCCTTACGGTTTTATTAAGTATTCTGAAGTTAAAACTTATTTGAAAGAAAATAATCTTGAAATTGTAGAAAAAAAATTTATTAGGACCAACTGTTTAGGTGATAAATTTAATAATAAAATTATTCGATATTTGATAAGCATGACTAATATTATTTTTCCTGAAAATATAAAATTGAAGATTAAACTCAAATGAATTTACTAAAAGTAAATGTTTAACTTTATAAAAAAATAGATAGTTTAATTTTTATGGAAAAAATTTATAAGAAGAATCAGCTAATAAAAAATCATTATGATACTAGTATTAATTTAAAAATTAAAGATTATGAATATCACAGGTGGTTTTCATCTATAAATAATTATTTATTATTTAATGATACTTATAAAGCAATTAATAGAGAACTAACTAACTTAAAATATTCATCAGTTATAGAAGTTGGTGCGGGATCAGGAATTTGGAGTAAGTTTTTATTTTTAAATTCCTCTGACTTACAATTATACGATGTAGATATTTCAAAAGAGATGATAAATTTACATAAAAAATATTTTCCAAGGTCTAATTCAGTTGAATATATTAATGAAGATTTTACTCTATTAGATTTAAATAAGTTTGAAAAAAAAATTGATTTATTCTATTCAATTAGGTGTATTGAATATATAGAAAATTTTAATAAATTATTTGAAAATATTAATTTCGCATTAAAAGATTCGGGAAGAGGTTTAATTATTACTAAAAAAGCACCATTGTTGAGGAAAACTAAAATTCACACAACTAATAATGGAATGGTTAATTTGAAAAAATCAATTTCTGATAACGGTATGGAAATTGAAAAAATTAGACCAGTTTCTTATCAATTTCCAGTTCCTTATTTAAGAAATTTAACATTTTTAACTAGATTTACTAATTTTAGTTTAAAGTTAATATTTAAAGATAAAATTACTTGGTTTAATTATTTATTTTTAGAAACTTATTTAGTTTTATTTAAAAAAAATGCTAATTGAAATTTTGGGACCTTCAGGAATTGGAAAAAGTTACTTTTTAAAAAATAAACTTTTTTCACAAAAATCGGTTTCAATTAAATATTTTTTTTCTTTTAAATTTATTAATTTTTTTTTCTTTGTTTTGAAGTTGAATTTTATTCAAACATTTTTTTATGCTTCATCAATTTCTTTTTCACAGAGATTACATTTATTTTACAAAAAACTAAAATATTTTATTTTTTTTAATAATAATGCTAAATTTAAAACTTATACTGACTCAGAACAGACTTTTATTGATGAGGGTATATTTGGTTATTTTGTAAATCTTATGGAAGATTTATCAAATTTTGAAAAAGACTTTACTAATTATTTAAAATATGTGACATATAAACCAGATAAATTTATTATTTTATTGCCTAATAATAAATATTTAGTTTTTAAAAATATGGATATTCGTGGGAGATGGCCGAGAAAAAATTTAGGGAATAACTATTTTAATCTTTTAATAACTAGACAAATAGAAATTTGTGAAAAAATTATTGACTTAAATAAAAAATTAAAAATGTTTGAACTCGAAGTTATATATAAATAAACTCATTACTCTATCTTTTGAACTTTTTTATATAATAAAATTAACTTAAAACATTCTATTAAAAATTTACTTAAGATTGCTCCTAATATTCCTATAAAATATATACAAATTATTTGTAATATAATTAATATTATATTGTACTGGATTTCATATTTAAAAAGCGATTTTACTTCAGTTCGACTTTCAAGTATTTTTTTTAAAAATTCAACAAAAATAGATATGAATGTAATGCTTAATAGTAATTCTGAATAAATTAAAACAGAATTAAAATTTTCTATTTTTAATATGAATTTAAATAGAATAATTGAAATTGTTGTTAAAACTAAATAATATATACAATATATTATAATAATTCTTTTAGAATTTTTAATTAATGCTAATTTTAAATCTTTTATTTTTAAATGATTAATTTTTTCAAATAAAATACTAAAAATTAATTTCCTATTAATCCCATTAATTATATTTGGTATAATCATTGCGATACCATATATTGCTAAATCTTTCAAAGTTAAAAATATGGGTATTAATAATTTGTCAATTTGCGAACTAATTGTGG
>AYRE01000021.1_pt1 | contig 27606 bp, 21 predicted proteins | sample 183791 | NCBI WGS metagenome assembly AYRE01 (sample SAMN02391470, study PRJNA226580) | bioreactor metagenome | isolation source: day 6 sample from continuous culture bioreactor with low C:N ratio... | place: Germany: Bremen | reverse complement strand
ACAACTCCTTCAGCTATGACTGAAAAGATTGTATACTTATATCCTTAAATTAATTTTAAATTAATTAATTTTAATTTTAGTTTATGTATAATTTTATTTTTCTTTGTTGGATTATTTCAACAAATATTTATTACTATTTTATTTATATTTTCTCACATATCATTATTTCGTTATTTCATTGTTTTCAAAATATCTTTAAATACCACTTACAATAGTGACAAACCTTTAAAACGCATATTTTTGATTTAATTTCTAGATGTCTTATATTAAACGATTAAAATTAAAAGGGTTCAAATCCTTTGCAAATTCTACAATTCTAACTTTTGAAAAAGGATTTAATACTGTTGTTGGAGCTAATGGTTCTGGTAAATCAAATGTTTTTGATGCTATGTGTTTTGTTTTAGGTCGTATGAGTTCAAAAGAACTTAGAACTGAAAAATTAGGAAACTTAGTTTTTAATGGTGGAAAAAATCTTAAAGCTGCAAAACAAGCAGAAGTTTCAATTTATTTATCAAATGATGATAAAGAATTATTAAATTCTGATTTAGAGGAAGTAAAAGTTACAAGAATTGTGACTAAAGAAGGTAAATCAAAATATCTTTTAAATAATCAAAAATCAACAAGGACTGAGATTGTTGAAGTATTAAGGCGAGCTGATATTAATCCTGATGGATATAATATTATTTTACAAGGAGATATTACAAGAATTGTAAATATGACTACTCGTGAAAGAAGAGAATTAATTGAAGAGATTTCTAATGTTTCAGGATATGAAGAAAAAAAATCAAAAGCTGTAAATAAACTTGATAAATTAGATACTGACTTAAAAGAAGCCGATCTTTTAATGGAGGAAAAAACAAAATATCTAAAAGAATTAAAATCTGAAAAAGAGCAAGCTGAAAAATATAATAAAGCAAAAGAAGATTTAAGATATTCAGGTTTATTATTATCAAAAGCAAAAATATTAAGAAATAATAAATTAAAAGAAACTAAAGAATCTGATTTAATTGTTCAAGAAGAAAAATTAGATGTATTTAAAACAAAATTAAAAGAATTTGATGATAAAGGGGATGAAATTGAAACTCAAATTACTGATTTGGAAAAAGAAATTGAAATTAAATCTCATGGTGATTTTATCACTGTTTCAAATAAAATTACTGAACTTGAAGGGGAAAAATTAAATTTATCTGAAAAACGAGCTGAAAATAAAAAGGACTTAGAAGAACTTAAAACTAAAAATTTGGGAATTAAAGTTAATATTTCTGAAAATAAAAAAGATATTTCTGAATTGGAAAATCAAATTAAATCTTTTGAATCAAAACGTTCATCTGTTCAGTCACAATTGGTGGGGATTGAAACCCAAATTAAAGGTGTTAAAAAAGGGATGAGTTCTGAAAGTTTTGAAAAAATTGATGAAATTGAAGAAGAAATTGATGAATTAATTAAAAAAAAATATGACAAAGAATTAATTAAAAATGATAATGCAACACAAGTTGAAATTTTAAACACAAAAATTGAACACTTGGAATCTGAGCAAGCAAGACTTGATGGTTTATCTGGTGAAAATAAAGATCAAGCAAAAGAACTTGAGTCTTTAAGAAAAGAATTAAAACAATTAATTACTCAAGTTTCAACTAAAGCAAATTTAAGTTCTGAATTGGCAGCTAAAATTCATAATTTACAAAAAGAATATGGTAATGCTCAAGATGATTTTAATAAAATTAGGATTAAACTAGATTCATCACAACAAGCAATTGCCCAAAATCGAGCTGTTGATGCTATTTCGAAAATGAAATCACAAGATTCAGCAATTCATGGAACTGTAGCTGAATTAGCAAGTGTTCCAGATAAATACTCAATGGCATTAGAAACTGCCGCAGGTAGAAGTTTATTTAATGTTGTAGTTGATGATGATAGAGTTGCTGTTAAATATATTAATTTTTTACGTGAAAAAAGAGTAGGTTCAGCAACATTTTTACCTTTAAATAAAGTTAATGCAAAATACAGATTAGATGATTCAGTATTAAATAAACCTGGTGTTGTTGATTATGCTTTAAACTTAATTAATTTTGATTCTCGTTATGAAAATATTTTCCACTTAGTTTTTGGAGATTTATTAGTTATTGAAAATATTGAATATGCTAAAAATATTGGTATTGGAAAATATAAAATGATTACTCTTGATGGGGATTTAGTTGCAAAATCTGGGGCAATGTCTGGTGGATTTAAAGCAAGAAAACAAAGTTTAGGGTTATTTAAAGATGAAAAATTAACTGATAAAGCTGACCAAATTCAATCAACTATTTCAAGATTAGAATCATCATTATCTCACTTACGTGATGAAAAAGAAGAAATTGAACATTCTTTATCTGATATCAGGCATAGAAAAAATGATGTTGATGGGGAAGTTGTAAAATTAGAAAAATTATTATCTATTGAGGGGAGGGATTCTTCAGATGTATCTTCAGAAATTGAGGCAATTATTGGTGATAAAATGGTTATTGAAGGATCAGTTAAAAAACAAGACAGGGATATTCAATATTTACAAGAGAGAATTGATGAATTAAATGAAACTAAAAAATCCTTAAAGGGTGATACTGGAACAGCTTCTAACGTTTTAGCCAATTTAAATAAACTTGAGGAACAAAGAGAAGAAATTAGAACTACTGTTTTAGAATTATCTTCCCAAATTGATACTCGTTCAATTAAAGTAAACTCAGTTTTAAAACCTGAGGCAACTAATTTGATTAAAATTTTATCTGATGGTGAAATTTCATATAAATTATTAAATGAAAAAATTGATGATTTATCAACTAGATTAAAACAAGTTGATTTTGATTTAAAGGAAAATAGACTAAGGGAAAAAGAATTATCTAAAGGGTATAAAGATTTAATTGCTAAACGTGATGATTTACGTGAAAATAAGAAAAAATTAGAGAAAAAATATGAAAAAGAATTTGAAGCGTATGATAAAATTAAAGAAAAAGTTGCTCAAATAAGATATATGATTTCTGAATTTGAAACTTTAAACAAAACTTTAACTGATGATTTAGAAGCTTTATTTTCTCAAACAAAAGCAGAACTTGTTCAATCTGATGGTGATGTTGAGGATATTGTTGGATTAAAAAGATTAGATGAGTTAGTTCAAAAAGTTGAAGATAGAATTAATGGGAGTCCAATTGAAGTAAAAGAATTACAAAATAAAGTAAATAATTTAAAATCAAGAGTTGGGAGTTTTGGAGCTATTAATATGAAAGCTGTTGAACTTTATGATAAAATTAATGATGAATTTACAAAATTACTTGAAAAACGTGAAGTTTTAAATGAAGAAAGAACTGAAATTTTAGAATTTATTGCTGAAATGGATGGTAAAAAGAAAGAAAAATTCATGGAAACTTTTGATATTTTAAAAGGACATTTTGTAACTTTATTTGATCAACTATCAACAAAAGGTAAAGTTGAATTAATTATCGAAGATGAAGAAAACTTATGGGACTCTGGTGTTGAAATTCGTGTAAGATTATCTGAAAAAAATTATTTAGATATTAAATCTTTATCTGGTGGTGAAAAAACAATTACTGCTGTAGCTTTTATTTTCGCAGTTCAAGAATTTAATCCTGCAAGTTTCTATGTATTTGATGAAATTGATGCTGCTTTAGATATTATGAATTGTGAGAAATTAGGTAAATTAATTAGAAAAAATGCTCATAAAGCGCAATATGTTGTAGTATCTCACTCTGAACATTTTATTCAATCTGCACAAACTATTTATGGTGTAACAATGGATAAAAATAAAATTTCCGGAGTTTTAAGTTTAGATTTAAAAGATATGGGTGGTTATGTTGACAAAGAGGCAGCACCTGCTGAGAAATAGTATGTTTAAAAAAATATTATTTTTATTTTCATTTATTTTGATAATTTCAGGATGTTCACATGTTGATAATTTTTTAGTTGAAAATAAAAAAATAATTCACAATCAAGATGAAATAAAAACAGATATTATTTTATTATTAAAAAATAATTCTGACGCAAAAGAATATTTAGATTATTATTCTAGTTTTGAAATTGAATCAATTAAATATTCAACTCAAATTCAAACAAATTTATCTGTTCCTATTTCAAATTTTTATAAAGATATTACTTTAAATGAGAATTTAATTGAGGTTTTAATAATCGATAATTCAACTCAATTAAAATTATTATCTTTAATTAATATTAGAGAAAAATATGTGTTTAAAGTTGCTGGAATTTATGAAATTAATTTGGATTAGTTATTTATTATTCTCATATTATTTTTTATATATTTTATTGTATAGTGAAACTTAAAATTTATATATATTTTTCCCCATTTTTATTTATGAAAAAATTTATATTGTTAGCTTTATTATTTTTAACTTTAATTTCGACAGGTTATTCACTTCAAACTTATGTTGGGGTAAAAATCGTTGATTTAAAAGATGATAGTTTAAGTAGTTGTGCTGGCGAATCAAGTTATGGTTCATCAGGTAGAATTCGTGCATTAAGTTCAATTTTACCAAATTTTCCAATTTATATGGAAGTTAAAAATTCATCAAATGATGTTATTGCAACAGGTAATGTTGCTGATAGTGATTATGCGATTGGTGATGTTATGTATTTTCCAACTGAATTAAACTTAACTATTGGAGCAGATTATTTAATTTTTTTTGATATTGACGCAATTAGAGTTTATTTAGATTTAAATTCTTGGAGTAATAGTAGAAAATCAACAGATAATAATTATTATACTATTGGTGATGTTGGTTCAAGTTGTTCTGGTGGTGGTGGATTTAATTATGTAAACTCTGATAGTGCTTGTGGATTTACAAATGGAGCTACAAAAGGTTGTTCTTATTCAAGTCATATGGGTTTTAGTAAAAATCGGGCTGATAGCTATTTATCTTGGAGTTCTTCTTTTGGTTCAGAATTATTTGGTGTTGGTCCAAATGATTTTAATATTGATAGTAAATACTTAAACTTAGCTGCTTCAACTAATGGGAATTTTAATATTGGTTTTAAATTAGAATAAAATGAAAAAATATTTATTAACTTTATTCTTAAATTTATTTTTATTTTTTAATTTAGTTTTTACTATTTATTCATATGAAAATCAAACTGTTAATGGATTTAATTTATCTTTTGAAGTTACAAATTCTAATTCAATACTTGATTCTGTTTATGATTTTCAAAATAAAAATGATTTACCTTTTCCAGTTTCTTCAACTTCAAATCAAGTAAATTATGATTCTTTAAATAATAATTTTTCATTTCAATTTACATTATTGAATGGGACTATTTTATGTTCTTCAAAAACTTGTAATTTTAATTATGACGATATGTTCTTATTAAATAATCCTTATATCTCTTATTCATATTGTAATTCTTTGGGTGGTTGTTCTCCTAGTATTTCAATTCCATTTATTTTAAATAATGGTGGTGCGGGTGTGTCAGGGGGATTTAAATTAGTCTCAGAAAATTCTCAATCTCTAGGTATATCTAATTATAAAACTATTTTTGAATATGGGAGAAACCCTCAATTACTTTTACCAACTTCAACTAATTTAATTTCAAAACAAATAACTTTCACAACTGGAGATTCTAATTTATATCTACAAATCTTTAATTCAAGTTTAGGTTCATTATGTCTTGGTTCAACTTGTAGTTTTAATTATGATGATTCTTTTTTAATAAATAATCCAATTTTATCTTATTCGTACTGTAATTCTATTGGTGTATGTTCAAATGCTCAGACATTTCCTTTTACAGTATCTGATGGAGGGATTGGGATTGATTCAGGAATTTATTTTCACGGAGTAAAAGATTTTAATGGAACTATTATTCCAGGTCCTCCAACTTCTTCAAATAATTCAGTTAGTATTTCACAACTTCCAAGCTTATCTAACATTTCTATTTTATCTTCTTTAGTTTTAATATTATTTTACTTTTTATTTTAAAGTGATTAAAATATATTAAAACTATATATTTTAAATTATTTTTATGAACAAAGAAAATATGAATAAAATTGAAGATTACTTTGAAGTTTTTTTAATTTTATCATTAACTGGATTATTTTTCTACATTTTAAAATCTTTCATAACTCCACTTTTATTTGCTGCGATTTTAGTTTTTTTAATGTATAAACCTTATAAAAAATTAATAAAATATATTGGTAATGAATCTATTTCTGCTCTAACCATTCTTTTATTTATTGTAATAATACTAACTTATCCTACAATATGGGTAACTTCAGAATTAATAGATGAATCTACTACACTATTTTCATCTGGTAAAACTCTTATTGAAAATACTGATTTTAAAAATTGTAATGCTGATAAAATTTGTGAATTTATGGGGGAAAATTTAGAATTTATTGCAATGTCTGTAAGTTCACTTTCAGTTAAATTAAATAATTTCTTTTTAGGATCTGTTGAAGTAATATTTAACTCTTTCACAAATTTCATATTAGGTTTTTTGATATTTTTAGTTGCGATATTTTTCTTTTTAAGAGATGGTGAAAGATTTGTCCAATATATTAAAAAAATAATTCCTATGAAAAATTCATACAAAATAAGTTTATTTATTAAATTTAAAGATGTATTAATTGCGATTTTTTACAATACTTTATTTTTAGCAGTATTACAAGGAATTTTAGTTGGTTTAGCATTTTGGGTATTAGGTATACCTTCACCAGTATTTTGGACTTTAATTGCTTCATTATGTGCTTTATTACCTTTATTTGGTCCATCTTTAGTTTGGATTCCAGCAGTTATTTATTTATTTTTAACTGGTGATTATATTGGCGCTATTGGATTGAGTATTTATGGATTATTATTAGTTGGATTAATTGATAATATGGTGCGGCCATTTTTTTTAAATAAAAAATTAGAAATTCATGAATTTTTTGTTTTATTATCTGTTCTTGGAGGTATGCAAGTTTTTGGATTTTTCTTAGGGTTATTTTTAGGACCTATGGTAATTAGTTTTTTAGTTGCAGTATTACACTTATATCACCTTGATTTTAAATAAATATTTTTTAAAATTTTAAAATAACTTATTACTAACCTTGTTTGTATTTTTTAAACCTTTATATTTGATTTAAATTACTAACTTATATAAATGACTAATCTTTAACTTTTATTAGATATATGGCAAGTAATTTAAAAAAAGGTGTTGCAGATTTGCAAAATCAAGAAAATGTTAGAGCAAGAATTCCTAGAGGTGACCAATTTATTGGTTTAGTTGAAAAAAGATTGGGTGGTTCAAGAATGAATATTCGTTCAATGACTGGTGAAAATATTATGGCCAGAGTTCCTGGAAGAGCTAAGAAATTTTTATGGATTAGAGAGGGAGATATTGTTTTATTAGAACCTTGGGAATTTGATAAAAAAAAGGCAGATTTAGTTTACAAATACAAACCTAATGAAATTAAACAATTAGAAAAGAAAGGACTTTTAGGTGACTTAAACCAAGTTGAAGAATTTTAATATTATTGTATATTAACCTTTACAAATTTATTCTTTGAACTTTTAAAAAAGTTCAATATTTTAAAATTAATTTATATAATTATTTTTACTATTTTTAATCTTACTCTAAAAATTATATTATTTTAAATAAAAATTTAAATTTTTAAAATTTAAATTTATTCGTCTTTTGCAGTCACAAAAATTGTTTTTAATGAAACAATTAATGCTGCTGGAACAATTAATCCAATTAGATTTTTGAAAATTTCTCCAAGTAATTTACTTGTATTTCCTGTTTGATCAATTGCAAATGTTTGAATAATACTTGACATAAATGGTCCAATTAACATTACAATTACAATTGATGCGATTAAAAATGAAATTGTCTCTTTTGATGTAACATTAATTAATCCTACAACAATTCCAAACATAATTAATACTCCTGTAGCAATTCTAGCTCCCATTGGGGAAAGAGTTCCATACGTTGCAATTAATGAAATAACTGCTGCAATGAATAAACCAACTCCAAAAATGACTGATCCATAATGAATTAATTGCATTTCTTTATCGATTTTTTTTAAAATCTTTTTTTTAATTTCTTTCATGTAATAAAAATATTATTATTTTTTGATTTAAAATTTAAGTGTAATTCTTAGTAGTTAATTTATTGGGCGTGTTTCATTTTTAAACTTCAATTTTGTATTTACTTTCAAATTAATACTAATATATTTAATTAATTCCAATCATTATATTTTTAGGAGATAAAGATATCCTATCTATTGGTAAATCTATCTGAAAAGTTTAAATCATAAATTTGGAATTGTACACTTCAATATCGGATTTGAATTTGATTTTACCGCTTCGAAAATTCAGAATTCGGAGTCAATAACATCTTTATTTTCCTAAAACTCCTAGAAGTTTTAGGGTTGGTGGGATCGAAAAGGTTCATCAATTCTAGAATTTTTTTCAAGGAAAATATATATTCTAGTTAAAAAATTTTACTTAAAAATAATTATTTTATAATTTCAAAAAATCTTTAAATATTATTTAATTCATACAATATTTGGAAGTGATAATTATTAGTAATGATAACTTGCTGAAGAGTTAAATAATTCATTAATTATGTACTATATTCTTAAATTATGTAAACTTTAGTTATCGCCCAGTATGAATTCAGGTATTGGTGAATAAAAATTAATTTCACTTCCTATATTATTCTAATAAAATTATACTTAATTTATAATTTTATTATCTATTTTTAATTATTTTATTTTATTTAGTTAAATTATTAAACATTGAATTTAACATTTAAAAATTTTAACAATTAATTATATATCTATTATAACTCATATAATTAGAAAATGAGATGACAATAGTTTTACTGAGGTAATCAATACACTTAAAATTTGCTTAGTACACAAATTACTTGTATTGGTGAATTACTATTGCCTTAAAATTCTTCAGATTTTCGGTTAAGATCTCATTTTCACATAAGTTATATTGGAGTAATTAATTAAAAATTATTTATTTCATTATAACTTTATATTTACTTAATTCTAATTTATATTTTCAATTTTTCATATTCTTAAATTTTATTATACTTAAACCATATTTAAATATTTAATTTCAAAATTAAACTTAATATTGCAAACTATCTAATTCAAAATAAAAAATAAATACTATTTTACTACTATTTCATTAGGATGTGAGATTGTCCAAATTAAACATTTTTACTGAATGAACTATTACAATTAATTTAATTGTACTACTAACTTAATGTAGTAGGGAAAAACTGTTGCCTTATATTTCCTCAAAATATAAAGTTAAAAATTAATATTTCATATCCTAAAACTTATCAAAAACTTGAAAACTTTTTGAAACAAGCTTTAAATTAATATTTATTAAAATTATTAACGTTAATTTTGTGGGTATATTAATTTAATTTTATCTTTACAACCTTTCCAACTTTATAACTTGGACTAATCTTAAAGAATCTTATTGTTAATTATTTTATTAAAAAATTTTTAACAATTTAAAACGTTCGAGATATATATTTAAAATATTTAATAACGTTTTAGTGAGAAACAATTATATTTTAAATATATAACTTGTATCGGCTCCAATATTAATGTTTGAATTCTACTTGAAACCTAGAACAAAAACGGAAAATTAACTTTTATCCTCAAATTATATTGGACACTTTTTTTAAAAATTCAAAAACTTAAACTAAATTTATTTTTTAAATTACAATATTAAACCACTAACTTTACATTATGTTATGACTATAAAACTATTTATTACGGTTTATGCTCTTTATATTTGGAAGGTAGAATAGTTATTGATATTTTGAAGGGGCCAAAATATCGCCCTCGACCCACTTTAAGTATCGAGAGTCAGTAGCGTAAAAGCTACCCTCCACCCCACTCAAAAAATTATACTTTAATTCTAAAAATACTTTAATTATTATATTTAACTCTAAAAAATAGAAATTTTTCGTTATACGAAAAATTAAATTTAAAAATCATCCCAACCATCAACACTTGATGACTGATTATAATTTGTAACAGTTGACTCAAAAAAGTTTGACTTCACATTATCATTTGACTTATCCGCTAATTTTTCTAAATGTGAATACGGGTTCTTCTCAAATCCATCATATAACTTAGGAAACCCAATTGACTGTAATCTTAAATTTGCTAAATGCTTAGTATACTCCTCAGTAGATTTCTCATTAATACCTAAAATCTCATCACCTAAAATATGATTAGTCCAGGCCATCTCTTGCTCAACAGCAGTCTCAAACATTTCATGAACTAATTCTTTAGTAATTAAACCTGGTTGTTCTTCATTTAATGCTCTAATCATATTTTGAAAAATTACAACATGAGTTAACTCATCACGATTAATATATCTAATTTCATCTGCAACACCTAACATTAAATTTCTAGAAGCTAAATTATAGAAAAAGTTAAATCCATTATAGAAATACAATCCTTCTAAAATATAATTTGCTAAAACAACTTTCGCAAAATCTTCGATACTTTGAGAATCCACAAAATTTTGATAAATATCTGCAATATACTTATTTCTCTCTAATAAAACTTTATCATCTCTCCAAAAATCATAAATCTTATCCTTTTTAGAAGCTGGGATAATTGACTCAATAATATATGAATAACTTTGTGAATGAATTGCTTCTTGATAAGTTTGAATCGCTAAAAGAGTTGAAATCTCTGGAGCTGTAATCCAATCAGCAATATTTGAAATATTATTAGTTTGAATGGAATCTAAAAAAGTTAAAAAACTTAAAATTCCATCAAACGCTTTAACTTCATGATTAGTTAACTCTTTATATGAAGTTGAATCTGATGATAAATCAACTTTCTCAGGAACCCAAAAATTCCCCATCATAACTCTATATAATTCTTGAGTCCACTTATACTTTACATTATTTAAATTAAATAAATTAGTAGTATTTCCACCGATAATCTTTCTATCGCTAACATCATCATTTCCTTCTGGATTAAATAATAATTTTTTCTTTAATTCTTGATTTTCCATTTTAATTTCTTCACTCATTTTAATTAGCACAACTCACACACTCTTCCTTTTCAGAAATCTCTCCAGACTTAATTAAACTTCTTACATAATAAACTGTTTTACACTGCTTTTTCCATGCATTATGGTATAAGTCATAAATATCTTTAGCCTTAATTCCATCCTTAATATTTAAAATCATCTCCATTGAAATTCCTTGGTCTGTCCACTTTTGAATCTTTGACACAACTTCAATTACTTCTTGTTGATTAATATTTTTATTCTCTTTATACTTCCAAAAATTCTTTTGATTCATAAATGGTGGTGCAACTGGAACAACTCCATTTGAAGCCTTATCTACAAAAAACTTACTAAAAATTGGTAAAATTGACGCAGTAGCTCCCATTAATAATGATGTTGAAGTATTAGGTGCAATTGCAAATAAACCTCCATTTCTCATACCTTGCTTTTTAACTTTAGCTCTTAAAGCCTTCCACTCTTCAGGATTATCTGATTCATTATCATACCATTGAGCATCACGACCAAAAAAATGTCCTTTATCCCAATCACTCCCTTCAAAATGTAAATAATTTCCTCTCTCAACAGCTAAATCAGAACTCGCTTCAATTCCTGCGATAGCAACTTTCTCAAATAATTTATCACAAAAATCAGCAGAATTATCATAACTTAACCCATTATGAACTAAATGATCAGCTAAACCTAATGTTCCAACTCCTAAAATTCTATATTCACTATTATGTTTATCAGCTTCAGGTAATGGTGGAACTGCTACATCAATAGTATTATCTAAAATTCTAACTGATAACTTAGTCATAGCCTTTAAAGTTTCATCATCTAAAATTTCAGCTAAATTTAAAGAAACTAAATTACATGTGTGAGTTTCTCCAGTTACAATTTCTTGTGAAACTGAACTTCTATCCTCAGTTAACTTTTTAGGCATAACTTTTGAAGGTGAAAAATTTGAAAAAGATTCAGTACATAAATTTGCATTTCCAATCATTCCGCAATGTTTATTTGGATTTCCTCTATTAGTTGTATCTTTAAAACACACATAAGGCATTCCAGTCTCAACAACTGTTTTTAATAATGTTTTTAATAAAGTTCTAGCATCAATTGTTTCCTTATAGAATAAATCTTTATCAGCTTCAACCTTTGCATAAAATTCTTCAAACTCTTCTCCATATAATTCAGCAATATCTACATTATACTTTTTACGAATTTCGTGAGGGTCAACTAAAGTCCAAGCTTGTTTAGCTTCAACTCTTCTCATAAATTCATCAGGAATTACAACTTGCGGAAAAACATCAAAAGCTTTCTTTCTATGATCTCCATTCTCAGTTTGCATCTCTAAAAATTGTTCCATATCTCTATGCCAAATATCTAATGCAACAGTAATCGCACCACTTCTAGAACCTAATTGATTAACCGCAACAGCAGTATCATTAACTAACTTAATCCAAGGCATAACTCCTCCTGAAGCACCTTTAATTTGTTTAATTTGAGCTCCATGACTTCGAACTCTAGAAATATTTAATCCGACTCCTCCTGCATTTTTAGAAATTTGAGCTAGTTGGTCAAGAGTATAATAAATAGAATCTAAACTATCATCCATCGCTGTAATAAAACAAGATGCTAAATTTCCATTAGGTCTTCTTAGATTTAAAACAATTGGTGTTGCTGGTGAAATCTTTCTTGAAGCAAATGCTTTATAGAATTTTTTAGCAACCTCTAATCTATTTTCCCTCTTTTCAGGAATTGCTAATAATAAAGCTAAAGTTAAATACATATCTTGTGGAAGTTCAAAAGTTTTACCTTCGTGCTTCATTAAATATCTAGACATCATTAAATTCATAGCAGAATAATCATAATCATAATCATATCTCATATCTCTAAATCTTCCCATCTCTTGAAGTTCTTCTTTAGAATACTCATCCATAATTTGTGAATCATAAATTCCTAGCTTTACAGCCTTTTTAACAAATGAATAATATGGTCCATAACCAAATGCGTCATGACCTCTTAATCTTTTAGCCTCTTTATATAAATTTAATAAAGATAATCTTGCTGCAACATTTTTCCACTGTAAATTTGCAAAATCATCAATATTTGTCATACTAAGGGCAGTCTCAATTAAATTTTTTTGAATTTCTTCAGTGGTCATTCCATCTCTCATCTTAATAGTTGCCTTACTCTCAAGTTCAATTCTATTAACATCTAATCCAATGGAAGCCCATTCAATAACTTTCTTAATCTTTGCTACATTAAATGGAACTTTAACTCCATCTCTTTTGAGAATTTTATAATTTTTCGTCATTTTTAAACTTATATTTATAAGTCGAAATATTATTTATACAAACAAATTTTCGCTATAAAATAATATTGAATATTTTGCTTATATTATTTCTGTAAAGTTTACAAGGGACAACACACACAATCAAAACTTTTGAGCAAAAATACTATATATAGTAGTGTTTTTTAAAAAATCACTACTATATCTAGTATTTTAATTTTTCATAAAAACATTTATAAATGATATTTCTAGTGGCTTTATACTACTAAAATTCGCGCTTAAATTTTATTTTGATAATCAAAATATTTATTTTTATTTAAAAAAGAATTAATAAATTTAGTAAAAAATTACTCTTATATTAAACCTAGTTTATATTTTATTATCATAAAACTCAGATTTATTTTCCCAGTTTCCAAATCCATCATTATGTAGAATTCTTTGGTTACTTGAACCTCTAAAACTTAACTTTAAATTCTTCTTATCAATAATAAACCTTCCATCTACTAAAATATCAACATATTTAATTATCTCTTTTTGAGATTTAGTTAATTTTTCTAACTCAAATCCAGTCCACATCCAAATTGACTTATGAGTTTCAGATTTAATTCTTTTCAACAAATTTATCATAATATCTTTATTTTGCATTAGTGGTTCACCACCTAAAAAACTAAATCCTGTAATTATTTTCTTTTTTCCAAATTCAATAAATTTATCTTCTATTTCTTTACTCCATTCAGTTCCAAAATCAAAATCCCAATAATCTTTATTAAAACATCCATCACACAATCCATGACATCCAGATACAAATAAAGTTGTTCTAATTCCAACTCCATTTGACACATCAAACTCTCTTATTTGGGCGTATTTCATTTCACAAACCTATAAATGTAAAACTCTATTTTTAATTTCTTGAGTTTTCCCTTTATTCCAATAATTTTCTCCTAAATATCCACAAGTTCTTCTAATCACATCCATCTTATTTTGATCATTATTATTACAATTTGGACACTCCCAACCTAATTGTTCTGTAGGTAAAATCTCTCCAGAAAACTCACATTCGTGACAATAATCTGACTTAGTATTTAACTCAGCATATTGAATATTGTGATAAATATAATTTACAATTTCTTTTATTGCTTCTAAATTATGATTCATATTTGGGATTTCAATATATGAAATACACCCTCCATTTGAAATTGGTTGAAATTGACTCTCAAACTTTAACTTAGTAAAAGCATCAATATTTTCACGCACATCAACATGGTAACTATTTGTGTAATAACCTTTATCAGTCACATCTTCAATTTCTCCATATTTTGCTTTATCAATTCTTGCAAATCTATAACATAAAGACTCAGCAGGAGTCCCATATAACCCAAACCCAATTCCAGTTTGCTCTTTCCAATAGTTAGTTGTATTCTTTAATTTATTCATAACTTTTAAAGCAAAATCTTCACCATCTGATTTAACATGGGATTCTCCAGTCACTAACTTTGTTAATTCATATAATCCAATATATCCTAGAGAAATTGTTGAATAACCATCTTGTAATAATTTATCGATAACTTCTCCTTTCTCTAATCTAGCAATTGCTCCATGTTGCCAATGGATTGGTGATTCATCAGATTTAGTTCCCTTTAAAGCATTATGTCTACACATTAAAGCATCAAAACATAATTGTAATCTATTATCTAATAATTCCCAAAACTTATTTTCATCTCCCTTAGATAAAATTCCAATTTGAGGTAAATTTAAACTAACAACTCCTTGATTAAATCTTCCCTCAAATTTATACTCTCCTCTCTCATCTTTCCAAGGAGCTAAAAAACTTCTACAACCCATACAAGAAAATACATTTCCTTCATAGATTTTTTTCATCTCTTTTGCTGAAATATAATCTGGATATAATCTTTTAGCACTACACTTAATAGCAGTTTCAGAAACATAATCATATTTTCCACCTTCAAAATTATTATGTTCATGTAATACATAAATTAATTTTGGAAATGCTGGAGTTGTATAAACTCCCTTTTCATTTTTGATTCCTTGTAACCTTTGTTTTAATATTTCTTCAACAATTAAAGCAATTTCTTCAACATACTCACTTTCTTCATCAATATTTAAAAATAAAGTTACAAATGGACTTTGACCATTTGTAGTCATCAAAGTATTAATTTGATATTGCATAGTTTGAACACCTGAACTTAGTTCCTTTAATGTTAAATCGGATACAACTTTATCTAACATACTAGAATCTTCAATTGAATCTTCAAACATTTTATAATATCTATCTTTACTTTTTCTTAAATACTTACCTAAATGAGAAATATCTACTGACTGTCCGCCATATTGACTACTTGCAACTTGGGCAATAATTTGTGTCATAACAGTACAAGCTACTTGAAAACTTTTTGGAGACTCAATCATTCTTTTATTAATCACTGTCCCATTATCTAACATATCTTTAATATTAATTAAACAACAATTAAATATTGACTGCATAAAATAATCTGTATCATGAAAATGTAAAACTCCTTCATCATGAGCTTGAACAATTCTTGCTGGTAATTTTTTTCTTCTCGCAATATCTTTTGAAACTTCTCCTGCAATTAAATCTCTTTGAGTTGATGCAATTGTTGCATTTTTATTAGAATTCTCATTCATAACATCTTCATTTGTTAAATTAATTAAACCTAAAATACTATCGTCCGTTGTATTAATCTCTCTTTTAAAAGATTGAATTGATCTATAACCTTCATAAGCTCTCGCAGTTGAATGGTGACCATACTCACATAAATAATTGAATGCTAATGTTTCAATATCAAAAATTGTTGCTTTTTTAGAATTATTTTCAATAAAATGATTTTTAATTTTTTCAGAAATAGACTTAGCCAATTCAGAATTAATATCTCCACTTCCAAATTCCATAGCTTTTAAAATTGCTAACTCAATTTTACTAACATCAAAATTAACTTCAGACCCATCCCTTTTTAGAACTTTATAAATATTTTCCATTTTTTTCCAATTGACCATATACCAAAAAAATTGTAACAAATTATTGTTTATTTGGATTATAAAAAAATAACTTAAATTTGGGTATATATTATTTCTCAAATGTTGTTAAGTGACAACAAACATAATCAAAAGTTTTGAGCAAAACACAATATGTGGTAGGACATTTTACAATTCATATACTATATATTGTGTTTACAATTTTATAGGACATATTTATAAAGCTTTTTTTTACGGGCATTATACCATTAAATTGGGCTATGTAGAACTTAGATTTATCTCTATTTTTTTCAATATTAATACTTATTTTTACATTTAATTTATACTCAAATTTTGTATTTTTCTAACTAATATTATTTGTATTTATATTAATTTAAAATAGAATTATCTTCAAGTTTATTTTTTTAATTTAGAATTTTAAAAAGTGACCTGTCCCAGATTTGAACTGGGGACCACTCGATTATCAGTCGAGCATTCTAACCGGGCTGAACTAACAGGTCATGGTTATATGTTAATAAGTCATTCGCGTTGCCAAAAGCAACGCGACATACTTTGAGCGCCTTGTACAGGACTCGAACCTGTGACATCGTGGTTAACAGCCACGCACTCTACCTACTGAGTTAACAAGGCAATAGTATCGTAATTAGTTGGACTTTCCAACTCGATAAAAATAATTACTTGTTATCCCTTTATAAAGTTTTCCTTACTCTTATAGTTATGATAAAAATTCGGGGTAATATTATACTGCTTGGAACTTCTCACGTTTCAAAACAAAGTCAAAAACAAATTAAAGATGTAATAGAAAAATATTCTCCAAAAGTTGTGGGAATAGAATTAGATTATGGGAGATTTAAATCTTTAATGTCAAACTCAAAATCTAAAAAAAATCCTTCATTTTTTCAATTAGTTAATCAATTTGGAGGTTCAGGTGCAATCTTTGCTTTAATTGCTGGACACTTTCAAAATAAAATTGGTAAAAAATTAAATATTGAACCGGGAATAGATATGAAAACTGCATATCTAATTTCAAGAGAAAATAAAATTCCAACTTCACTAATAGATTTAAATATCAAAACTACTATGCGAAAAATATCAAAACTTTCATTTTTAAAAAAATTTATGATGTTTTCAAAACTAATCCTTAAATCATTTGATAAAAAATATAGAAATAAATTTAAATTTAATATTAAAACTGGTGTTCCAGAAGAACACATTTTATTAGAACTATTAAAATTAGTAAAAAAAGAAATTCCATTATTTTACAATATTTTAATTGAAGATAGAAATAAATTTATGGTAAAAAAATTACTTAAACTAAAAACACTTCATCCTGACGGTTATATTCTAGCTGTTGTTGGAGCAGGTCATGTTGATGGTATGGCAAAAATATTAGATAAACATTTTCAAAAAGAAAACTCACATATTGTTGTAGATAGAAAATTTACAGTAAATTTAAGTTAAATAATTATATTTAATTTTATCTAATAATTAGTTGAATTTTTAAACTTTATTTTTACAAACTTAATTTATAACAAAATACTATATAATTTATTCTACAAAAATTTTTATGAAAAAAATACATAGAATATTATTATATGGATTTCTTATTTGGTTAATTCCATTTATTGTATCATTACCATTTTACTCAAAATCGGGAGAATTATTAATTGATTTATTTTTATTCAAAACTATTATGTTAATTGTAAGTTCACTAACTTTAGCATTTTTTATAATTGAATATTTCAAAAAAATAACTTCTAATTATCATTTAGAATCAATAAAAATCGGTTTTAGTTGGTTATTTATTAACTTATTTTTAGACTTAATTGTCTTAGTTGGTATATTTGAAATGTTACTTAAAGAATACTTAATTCAAATAGGATTTAGATATTTAACAATTCCAATAATCACAATTACAACTGGATACTTATTATATTTAAAAACTAAAAAATAATTTTTAATATTTTAGAATTTGAATATTTTATTTTTTTATAATTATAAATTAATAAAATTGAACAGAATAATCTTTCAATTTTTTATTTTCATAAATAAATTTAGCAGAAAACATTTTCTTCTCAAAAACCCATTGTAAGAACACTTTATCTCCATCCCATAAATTTAACTCAAGTATTTTAAAATCACAAACCCACTCCAAATTTCCTTCATTACAATCAATTAATTCTCCAGAAAATTTATACGCATCATACACAAACACAATCCAATCATCACCAAACAAAAAATTTGGAAAAGTTAAAATTCCTCTTAACTTTAAATCACTAATATCTAAACCTGTCTCCTCCTTAGTTTCTCTAATTGCACATTCTTCAGGACTCTCACAACCCTCAAACTTTCCACCAACTCCATTCCACTTTCCCTCATGAATATCTGAATTCTTTTTTACTCGATGTAACATAAGTGTTTTCTTATTCTCAGAATCCTTAACATAAACTAAAGTTGCATTTACAATTTTTACCATATTTAATTTAAAATCTCTTTTATATTTAAAACTTCATTATTTACATAAATTTCATCATTAATATTCTCAATTGAATTAACCTCTTCACCAATTTCAATTCGTCCAACCTCCTTAAGTTTAAAATCAACAAAAGATACAATAGCAACAAAATTAAAATCAAATGTAGGTAAAATTAAATAACTATTATTTCCAACTTCATAAAATTCATAATTCTCTAAATTTCGACTTCCAATTTTATGTGTTGAATAACCAACTAAACTTGAAACTTGAACTAACTTATTTCCCTCAACTTTTAACAATTCTAACTCTCCTAAAATATGAGGTTTTACAACATTAAATATATATTCAGAACTTTCAAAATCTAAAACTTGTCTCCAACCAGAATTTAAAATAGAACTTGAAAAAACCTTTGAACCATTAAAATCATAACCTACTATTTGAGCTCCCTTCCCATTCCCAGATAAAGTTGTAATAATTAAATTATCTTTAACTATTGGAAATAATCCTTCAAACACTTGTGGTGAAAAATTAATTTCAATTATTTTATTTGAATTAGAAAACATTAAACTCTCACTCTCAATAGAATCTCCTAAAACTCCATGTTTATACTTATCAGTTGGATTTGTTAAAATAAATTCATAATTTTCAAAATAAACTGGAACTCCATCAGGTAAAACATTTAACTCAGTAAAATTTTTTAATTTTTCAAACCCATAATCAATTATAATTGGATCTGAAAAACAACCAGAAAATAATAATATAAAACTCAACAATAAATATCTCATACACTGTAATGGAATTTAAAATATATAAACTTTACTTCTTTAAAAAATTATAAATATTAATTTCAAAACTTAATCTAATTAAATTTTATCTCTTAAATTCTCTGCAAATAAAATTCTATAATTTACTAAAATAGATTCTTTATCTAACTCATAACAATAATTTGCAATCTTAAGTTTTTTTTCTAAATCATCTTTATCTTCTTTTGAAACATATTTTGGATTATATGAAAAAAAATCATCTGAAATTCCTCTACCATAAACAACTTTTTTAGTTTCTGGATTACTTAAAATTGCTGAATATCTATCCTCTGACTTTTTTGTAACATAAATCATATTATCATAAGTTTTACCAAAATTTGAATTACTACAATCAATTCCTGCAGCCGTAGGCTCTAACTCATTAATATCAATAGTTCCATTCTCAATTCCACTTTGAATTTGTGAAATTGATAACTCTAATCTATTATTTTTAATTTCTGAAATTTTTTCAAAAACTCCTGACGATTGAACACCTGAGTATAATAACATTCCTCCTAAAGATGACACAATTAATAACTTTTTTGACATAGAAATAAAAACTATTTTTAACTTATAAACCTAATCTATTAAAATAAAAAACTTTATTTATTAAATTTAAATTAAAATCTTTTAACAATATCCAAAACTTCAGGAATTGTTTTTTTCCCTTCATTTATCTCACGCCTAATATGTTTAACTCCTTCAACTCCCTTAAAAAACCACATTGATTGTCTCTTAATTTTTAAACCTGGATTATATGGTTCAAATTTATCTAATTCCTCTAAATAATCCATAAATAACTCTTTTCTTCTCTGTTTTAAATCTTCATACTCTAATTTTTCACCAGTCTTATGATAATGTTTAAATTGTTCAAAAATTAGTGGATTCCCAATTGCTGCTCTTCCAATCATAAGTGCATCAGCATGCGATCCTAAATACTTATCAATATCTTCTTCAGAACGAACATCTCCATTTCCAATTAATGGGATATCAATTCCATTATGAATTTCAGAAATTGCATCCCAATTAGCAACTCCTGTATACTTTTGTTTCGCAGTTCTCCCATGAACTGCGAGCACTTCCGCTCCAGCGTCTTCAACTTCTTTAGCAACATCTAAATAAGTCATTTTAGAATACCCTAATCTAATTTTAGCAGTAACTGGTTTATCTAAATGTTTAACTAACTTAGAAATAATTTCACCTACATTTTTAGGGTCCTTTAAAAGCATTGAACCAGCATCATTTCCTGTAACTGTAGCACTTGGACATCCAAAATTTACATCAATAAAATCAGCATTATCTCCAACAAAATCTGCTGCTTCACAAAAAGTTTCAGGATTATTTCCAAATAACTGAACTCCTGAAACTTTCAAATTACCTCTCTCATATCTTGCAAGAGTAACTTTATCACGAACTAATGCATCAACAGAAGTTAACTCTGAAATTGAATAACTAGCTCCCATATCCTCGCAAATTTTTCTAAAAGCAATATCTGTAACATCATCCATTGGAGCTAAAACAAATGGATTAGATTTCAATAATTTTGCAGGACTCACTTTTTTCATAAATAAAAAGAAAATATTTTATTATATAAATATTATTAATTTTAAATTTCTTCAAACTACTTAATTTAATTTAATTTTTTTAATTTCTAACTTTATATCTTCCATCAACAATATTCATCATTTGAACTCCAGTTTGATAAATCATTCCATGAGTATGTGTCCAAGCAACTGGATTTCCCTTAATATAAAAAGTATCAAGTGGAATCATACAACCCAAAGTAAAAGTATTTCTAATCTTTTCAGATTTATGAACATGTCCAGTTAAAGATTTTCCAAAATCATTTTCTTTAGATTTAATTGAACCATAACCTCCTCCAGGTCCAGTATCTCCATGATTTGCTAATTGGTATCCATTAACCTTAAAATCAGATTCTCTTTTTAAAAATTCAACATTTTGAGGGATAACTCCTCCTTTTAATCTTCCAGGATTATATAACTCTGTAATTCTTCTCTTTTTTTCAATTTTACTTCCTCTCCCATTTAAAATACTCGCAACTTCAATTCCTGCTTCAACTGGATTTACTCCATCAGCATACAAAGCCGCCAAATCAAAAGAAATTCTAGCATTATGTGGGTCCTTAATAAATCTCCCTTCATCTAAATATCTATCTAAAAATTCCAAATGATTTGATTGAACAACTTTAATATTACAATCGCTTGGAGCATGGTCAGCAATTATATTTAACTCTCTACCACACATCATAAGTTCCTTTTCTAAAGATAAATTTCCTTTATCAGCTCCTTCACGAATCATTTGATAAATTAATTCTCTTTGCATATGATGTGAGATGGAATGACCATTAAAAAAATCATGTAACGCAATATTATGTGGCGCAAATTCCATAATCATCTCAAGTGTTGCTTTTCTAACTTTAAAATCACCATATCCATTATGCCAATCTCCGCAAGCCATAGCAAGTGGTCGAACTTCGCGAGTTTTTTTTCCATCATACTCAACACCAAAATCAGTAAGTTTTCCATTAACTTGCCCCATAATATTTCTCCAATGATACTTATTTCCATTCTCAACCTCAACAATTATTGCTCCATATTCGTGATCATGTTTAGCAATTAATCCTCTTCTTCTTCTTTCAGCTGCCGTTTCTACATCTGTGGCATAATTAGGTTGAGTGCAAGCTCCAGTTGTAATTACTGCCTTTGGCATTTTAGAATTAGAATGTGCGATGTGTTGCCATCTTTGTTTAGTTGATGGGATAATTAAACTAGTTCCTCTCTGAGCAAACCTTTGAGTGCTAGAAATTGGATCCATATTTTGGGGTTGTGGTCTAATATCTGATAAAGCAATATTACTATTTAATTTTTCATTTCCAATTGAAATTTTATAATCTTGCAATCTTTTATCAATATTATTCATATCTAAATAATCTTCATTAGAACCTTGTCCAATAACTGGTTGAATAATAATTTCCGCACTCTTTTTATCTGCCAAAGTTTCAAGACTATCTAAAAATTGGTGATTTGGTGTTGCGCAAGCTTGGGCTGTTGTAATTATATAAGTTTTATTTTTATTATTTTTAACCATACTTATATATCAACTTTAAACAATATATTTAGACGCTAACTAAAGTATATACTTAAAATTAAACTATATAGCAAAACAAATGTTTATATACTTTCAAAACCCTCAGCACTTATGGATCCTATTGTTAGAAAGATTCAACTTGTAGGAAATAGGTCATATTCAATTTCCCTTCCAAAACCTTGGATTGAATATAATAATTTATCTGAAAAAAACTCATTAAAAATATTTCACTCAAACAATAAACTAATTCTCTCTCCCACAAATTCTTTTTCAAAAGAAGAAATTACAAAAGAAATTTTAATTGAAAGTAATAATCTTTTAGCCACAAAAGTTTTATTATTTTATATTAAAGGAATTAATAATTTAAAATTAAATTTCAATTCTTTATCTGATTGTTTTGAAGGAAAAAAAATTCTTTTAAAATTTTTAAGACATATTGAAAGTTTTAAAATAACTGATGAATCTACAAATTCAATTACTATTTCTTCAATTCATCACACATCAAAAATTCAAACTAAAACAATTGCAAAACGAATGTGTGTAATAATTCATCAGATGCTTGAATCAATTGAACTTAATGATATTGAAACTAAGCATATTTTAGAAGATGAAACCGATTCTCTTTATTATTTATCAAATAGAATTTTAAACTTTTGTTCAAAAGATTTAGAAATTAGAAATAATAATGATATATTAGATATTGAAGAAATATTTCAATGGAGAACAATTTTCAAAAGGTTAGAAAATATTGCGGACATTTTAGAAAAAAACATTACTTGTGAAACTATTGATTTTAACAAAATTTCACAAATATTAACTATTCTTAAAAGAGTTTTAATTTTAAATTCTACTATAACTTCTAAAGATTTAGAAAATATCTCTAATTTTTCTTGTGAAAATTATCATATTCAAATAATTCATATGATGACAAAAGATATACTTCAAGCTTTAATGACAATTAAACTAAATAGAAAATATTTCTATAAAAATTAATATTTATTTTAATTATATTTGTTATTTTTTACAATATAATATCCATCTAAACCAACTAACTCACAAGAAACAGTTTTCATTTTAGCAAAATTTTTCTTTAAATTTTCATAATCTGGATTTGTATTATTAAATTTAATATTATAATCATTATTTCTTAAATTATTTTCTGTTTCACAAAAAACTTCTAAATCAAATTTACTTTCTAAACTCATTATATTATGATATTTTAACTATTTAAAAGATTTATCTATATATTTAACCACTAAGTTCCACTGCAAAATAAATTTTTTCACTACTATATAGACTCTCAATAAAACTAAATATTTCAAATCATTAATCGTACATTGTACGATTAATATGAAAAAAGAAAATATGTGCGTGGAAACTTTGAAAAAACTAGTAATTTTTATCTTACTAGTGTTTACTATGTCCATATTTTCTACATCAATTTTTGCATCACAATTCCAAATGGAATGGGGAACAGTTACAACAACTGGTGAAAATTGGTTACAAGTTAATTTAGAAAATACTTATACAACTCCAATTGTTGTAGCAAGCCCTGAGTATACTACAACTACTACTGATTATGGTAGAAGTAGTTGGGTTACAAATGTAACTTCTAGTTCATTTATGATTAGGACAACTAATGCTGTTTTAGCAAATTCTGATACTATGAAACAACATTATATTGTGATGGAACAAGGGGATTGGACGCTTCCTGGTTCAGGAATTAAAATTCAAGCTGACAAATTATCAACTACTAAATATGGTAGTAATTCTGATGGGTGGGCATGTCCCGCTGAAGGTGATTTAGTTACCTTTACTAATCCTTTCGATGCAAGTCCACTTGTTATATCTACTCGTGGTACGGATAATAATCCAAGTATTTGGGGTGCGACTTTCCAAACTAATACTGTATCTTCAACTTCAACACTTACAAGTACTGAAATGTGTATTGGACTATCTCGTGGATTGGAGTCTGCAACTACTTTCACAATTCCTGAAACGATTTATTGGATTGCTGCAGATTCAGGGTCTGGTTATCTTGAAGATTTCGAATTTGAAATTTTACACCAAACTTCTGGTTGGATGGCTGGGTACGATGATGCTAAACCATTTACTCAACCTTGGGCACATAGTTGGGTTGGAACTCCAAATACTATTGTTGGTGGTATGACTTCTATGGTTGGAGTTAATGGTGCTTGGCCAATTATTTATGATATCGGTAATACTGCTATGTTGAGGATGTTTGTTGAAGAATCTACTGATAGAGCACACGCAGCTGAAGCTGGTGGAGCTTGGGCATTTGATGGTCCAGGATTTATTGGAAATAGCCCTCCATTAAATATTAATATTTCATCCAATATTAGTAGAGTTATAAAAGGAAATTCACTTGGTATTGATGCTGTTGTTACTGACAAACTAGGAAATAATACTGTGTCAAATGTAACTGTAACAATTCAAGATAGTAATGCTACAAAATATAATATTACTCTAACTCCTGAACTAATTAATTTATCATTATTAACTCCTGATTTAGAACTATCAACTCAAGGTTACACGGCAGCAGCAGACTCAGGAATTTTAGGGGAAACTGGGGAATTAACTTTACAAAATAGGGAAAGTAAATTAATTACTTTTACTCAAACTTATACTCAAACTCCAATTATTATTGCAACAGTTGCAACTCAAAATAATGGTGAAAATGCATATGCTCCTATAATTCATTCAATAAATACAACTCATGCAAATATTTCATTATGTCGTGATTTTGGTGCTACTACTTGTGATACTAGTTATATTGCTGAAACTGTAAATTATGCTATATTTGATATTTCAAAATCAAATACTCAAAGTTGGATTGATGTGGGGACTGTTTCAGCTTCAACAAATGGGGCATCAACTCCATTCACATTCGGTAAAACTTTTACAAATGTTCCTAAGGTTTTCGCTCTTCCTCAAACTTATAATCTTGGTGGGGTTGTGGCAAATAGTATTGCGGCTCACTCTTGGATTAATCCTGTTTCAACTACTGGAGCAAGTATTGTTGGTTGTGCTCATATTGGGATTGGAGATACTTGTACTGGTACTGCTAATGAAAATTTTGGGTATGTGGCGATAGACTTCACTGCAGTAAACTTAGATAAATTTGCATCTGGAGAAATTTCAATTTCAAATTCAGCATGGACAACAGTTGCCTTTGGACAAACTTATACAAATTCAAATGTATTTGTTATGGTTCAAAGTGATAATGGTGGGCAAGATGGGAAATATCCTTGGACAAAATCTATTTCTACAACAGGTGCTGATGTAAGGTATTGTGAACAAGATGCTGCAGATGTTTGTAATTCTCATACTGGTGAGGATACTGCATGGTTTGCTCTTGAAACTGGTGTAATTAAACTTACAGGTTCAACTTCAGATATTGAAGCAAATGGATTTATAATTCCTTATTTAGATTTATTTAATCAAACAACACACGCAATAAATAATATTGATGTAATAATTAATATTTCAATTTATGATAACTCTGGGTCAGTTACGAATGCCAATAATAATCCCGATATTCGAATTGAACTATTAAATAATCTTGAAACTTGGATTGATTTAGGAGTTATGGGAGTTTCAAACACAGGACAATATACAATAAATACAATAAATTCAGGAATACTTTCAGGTTGGGAACAAAAAAATAATCGTCAAATAAGAATTACTCCAATTAATTTAGATTATTCATCTGGTGCTGTAAAAGATATATTAGAATGGACTGATTTACAAGTTCAAATTAATTATACTCAATACACATCAAACTGGTCTGGAATATTTACAAACACCAATACTTGTTTTACAAACAATATTACAGATATGTATTCAGTAGATACAGCAGGACTTACAAATCATACAACATACACTAACAAATCTTTCGAAGTAACTTGTGGTCCAGTAATTACTTTACTAAATCCATTTAATGAAGAAAAAATGAGAACAAATAATTCACTTGATTTTATATTTAATATGACAACATTCGCTCCAAATATATCTTGTGACTTTTTAGTTGACGGGATTGTTAGGCAAACAAGTGCATGTTTTGATGGGATAAATATATTTAACTTTGAACCTGGTTTAGGTTATCATAATTGGACAATTAACGCAACTGATAGTAATAATTTTACAACTTTTGCTTTAGCTAATAATTTTTTAAATATTTTTAAAAATAATCAAAAAATAACAAAATCAATTTCAAGAAGTGGTGTAAATATTTATGAATCTAGATTATCAGCTGAAAACTTAATTAATTCATCTAATTCGGTAACAGTAATTGACTTTGTAGCTGATGGATTTAGTTCAGGTTATACTCCTGCCCATTATGATTTTATGAATTTAAGTTCTGGATTATACTCTGGGATGTTATTTGGACACGATATGGTTATGGCATCTTTATCAAATGTTGATTTACCTGTTTTATCAAGCGGAATTATTGGTTTAACAAATTTAGGAATAGGTAAAGTTGAAGATAATTTTGTTGTTGGATTAGAATAAATAAATATTTAATTAATTTTAAAATTTAAAATTTAATTCAAACAAATTCACACCTATGTAACCACTCCTAAAATCACATAATTAATATAAACTACTTAACTATAAACTCAATTAGATGTCAAAACTAAGTATTGCAATCGATGGTCCGTCAGGAGTTGGAAAAGGAATTACTACAAAACTTGTAGCGGAAAAATTAAACTTTAAACCTTTAGATTCGGGGGCAATTTATAGAGCAATTGCATATTATATGTTAATTAATAATATTAAAATTGAAAAATTTGATAAATCAATTTTAAAAAATATTAATATTGATTTTACAAAACACAATTATGTTTTATTAAATAATGA